>Ga0210396_10000209_pt1 | contig 91792 bp, 80 predicted proteins | sample IncBWH17OmetaG_FD_155466 | JGI IMG/M metagenome (GOLD analysis project Ga0210396, IMG submission 155466) | Forest soil microbial communities from Barre Woods Harvard Forest LTER site, Petersham, Massachusetts, United States - Inc-BW-H-17-O ... | reverse complement strand
AGATCCGGCGGCCGGAAATCATGGTGAGTTCGCCGGTGAAGCCGCCGGCACGATGGACGGTGATGGGGCGTTCGCCGTCGAGGCCCGGCTGCACAACTTCCATGCTGCCGGAAAGGATGACGAAGAAGGGGATGTTGGTATCGCCGACATCGAAAAGAATTTCGTCGCGGTCGACGTGCCGGACGCGGCCCTGAGGGCGAATCCGATCGATTTGCGATGGAGTGAGAGTCGGGAAAATTTGCGTGCGCGCATCAAGCGCGCTGAGTATCGGAGGTGCGGCCATTTTTCGTTCCTTTAACCCTGCGTTGCGGACTGGACTCATTAGAGTACACAGCGGCCAAGAAAGTCTACCGCGCCGGATAGTGACCTGGAGGAACGGGTCTACAGTTACGTTCCCGGCGAGCCGAAGGTGCGACATCTCTCTACGCGGCTTACACAAGATCATAGCCCCGAGCCCAGCTTTGTCGCGCCGAGCCGCCTAAGGATGCGAACGGGAGATCTCGGCTTGGTCAGTCAGCCAGAAATCTCCCGCGTTGATGTTCTTAGTTTCTATGCGTACAGCGCCAAGCTGCTGCTGTTCGCATGCTCCTGCGCTTCTTCCGACTTTGCGTCCGTGCCCTGAACGGTCCCAAACCTCGGAGAAGCGATCTCTTAAGCACCCTTGGCTGTAGCAGCCGCAATATAGGATTGGCAAAGCAGAACGAGGTGCTCTCGCATCTTGCGAAACATCGCTGCCGAGGCTCCGGTCTCCAGAGCCGACCGCATCGCTCCCGACATTGCCGAGAGCATCATGTCGATGGCGAATTTGTCGGGTGACAGCTTCAGATCCGGGGCGGTCACAAGCATCGCTTCAATCGCCTTCCGCAAACGTTGTCCGGTCCGCTTCACCAATGCCGGACCACCCACGTCTGGCGCTACTTTGTACAGTGCTACGGAAATATCCGCGCGCTGCATCTTTACGTCGACGTAGGCTTCGACTACCAGTCTGATCATTTCGGACATCGGCTTGTAGCGCACGTCCTCGCATGCGACCTCTACTGCTCGCGCGACCTTGTCCATATGATCCTCGAACGCCGCAAAAAGCAGCGACCGCTTATTTGGGTAGTACTGGTACAGCGTTCCGACAGAGACGCCGGCACGGTCTGCGACGCGCGTGGTCGTCAGTCGATCCGCCCCGTGGGTGAGCAAAACCTGAATAGTCGCTTCAGAAATGGCCTCAACCGTGACTGTTGACCTTGCTTGAATGGGCGTCTTTCTTGGCTCAAATGCAGTTGCCGTAGCAGCCGGCATAATGCGAACTCCAAATCTGAAGAATCCTTCATCCAATGGTCTTAGATGCACAAGAAAGCCAGGAGGAACCGAATGCTTCAACAAACTGAACTTGCCGGCAGTTTCACACTTCCCGGTGCAGCTATGAGAGTGAATCGAATGGGCTACGGCGCTATGCAACTTGCCGGGCGAGATGGAAACAAGTTGGTGTGGGGGCCTCCCAGAAATATCGATGAAGCGGTTGCCGTGCTGCAAGAAGCTGTTGGTAGTGGGGTGAACCACATCGATACTGCTGATTTTTACGGTCCGCACGTTACGAACCAAATCATACGAAAAGCGCTCTCCCCTTACCCCAAGGATTTGGTGATCGTGACCAAAGTCAGTGCCCGGCGCGGCGAGGATGGGTCCTGGATTCCAGCGTTTTCCCGCGAAGAACTGACTGCGCAAGTTCACGACAATCTGCGCAACCTCGGCCTGGGTGCGCTAGACGTCGTCAATCTGCGCAGCATGTATAGCATCCACGAACCGGCAGAAGGTTCGATCGAGACGCCGCTCTCCGTTCTCGCCGAGCTCCAACAGAAGGGTTTAATCCGTCATATTGGGCTGAGCAACGTCACGTCTGCTCAAGTCGACGAAGCGCGGAGGATTGTCCCGATTGCCTGCGTGCAAAATCATTACAACCTCGTGCAGCGAGCAGACGATGCGCTCATCGACGAGCTCGCTCACGACGGTATTGCGTATGTGCCGTTTTTTCCGCTCGGCGGGTTCACGCCACTGCAATCGGCAGAGTTGTCTGATGTCGCCGCGAGTCTCGGCGCGACGTCAATGCAGGTTGCGCTTGCGTGGCTTCTGCAACGCTCGCCCAACATTCTGCTGATTCCGGGAACATCTTCCCGCAAGCATCTTCGCGAGAATCTTCAGGCTGCAAAGCTCCAGATTCCCGCTGAAGTGTTCGCCAACCTTAACTCAATCGGTAAACCAGAAAAGGAGTCTTAATATGCGTGTTTTCATCACAGGTGCGACAGGTTTTATTGGTACTTCGGTAGCGAAAGAACTGATGGCTGCTGGGCATAAAATCTTGGGAATGGCCCATTCCGATGCGGGATCAAAATCCTTAGCCGCTCTTGGCGCCGACGTTCATCGCGGCTCGCTGGAGGACCTCGACAGCTTGCGTAAGGGAGCCGATGCTTCGGATGCCGTCATTCATCTGGGCTTTGTTCGCGACTTCTCAAAATTCCAGGAGAACTGTGAGATCGACAAACGTGCGATCGAAGCCCTGGGTTCCGTGCTTGCCGGTTCTGATCGGCCCCTCCTTGTCACAACGGGGCTAGCCGGATTGGCAGCACCGGGTCAGGTTACAACGGAAGACAATGACATACCGCCGGACTTCCTATTCCCGCGTGTTTCGGAACAGACGGCTCTTAGTCTGGTTGCCAAGGGCGTAAACGCTTCGGTCATGCGTCTTCCCCAGGTTCACGACACGAATAAGGCTGGGCTTGTCACTTATCTAATCGCAGTGGCGCGGGAAAAAGGTGTATCTGCCTATGTAGGGGAGGGACGCAACCGTTGGGCAGCAGGCCATGTTCTGGATGTGGCACATCTCTACAGGCTTGCACTGGAAAAGCGCGAGACTGGAGCAAAGTATCATGCCGTTGCCGAAGGAGGCGTGGCCGTGCGGGATATCGCAGAAACGATTACTAAAGGATTGAAGGTGCCAGCGGTTTCTCTATCGCCGGAAGAAGCGCAGACTCACTTTGGGTGGTTAAGCCTATTCGCCGGCAGCGATCTTGCCGCCACCAGTGCGCAAACACGGAAGAAACTTGGTTGGAACCCGACAGGACCCGGCTTAATTGCAGATCTTGAGCGCATGCGGTACCCCGAAGTCCTGACCACAGTCGCATCGTGAGCGACAGGCGTTGCCTATAATAAGGTGGACAATATGCAACACAAACGCATCGCCTTGGTCACCGGGACCAACCAAGGAGTCGGACTTCAGGTTGCAAAAGAACTCGTGGCGAACGGCGTCACTGTGCTGGTTGGGTCGCGCAACTTCGAGCATGGGAAAACGGCGGCGAAGGCATCGGAACTGATGCTCACGCCCTCCAGTTCGACGTTACCAATGAGACCTCCATTGCTGCGGCGGCGGAGTTCATCCTCCGAAAGGAGCTAAAATCAATTGCATCGCGGACCAGAACGGTGTCGGGTAGCTGCAGCGCGTGGATCTCGTGACGATAATGATTCCCTCGCTGGCTTGATCGTCACGTTCTTTAGCGGAATTTGCCTGGAGCAGAACCTCGGTCCCGACCGGGCGCGAATTACGAAGAAGATTGAAGCCTTCATGCAGTTGATTCGCGCAATCTGATCGTCAAGTGAGACGAAGAAGGAAAGAATCCAGTCCAAGTCGAACCATTGGCCACTTTCGCGCGGTTCGGATTCTCTTGCTTAATGTTTGCTACTTCTTCACTGCGTCTCAAAATCGGTGGAGACGCTGAGTTTCTTCCAAATTCGTGCTTCCTCTAATCGCGCAAGATCATTCTTCTCCACCGCGGCGTACGCATCGCTGCCGAGCAATAGTCGCAACGGAGGGTTCCGTTCTTGCGTCAACTGGACGATCGCCTGAGCCGCCTTTTTGGGGTCACCAGGCTGCTTGCCGTTATAGTTCCGCTGAAATCTTGCGGTAGCTCCAACCGTCGAATCGTATTCAGGATGACCTTCGCTAAGTTCTGTGGAACTGCCCGCGAAGTCTGTGCGAAAGCCACCCGGTTCAACGATGGTGACTTTGATGCCGAACGGTGCCACTTCGCGCGAAAGCACCTCGGAGAAGCCTTCGACACCCCACTTCGCCGCCGAATAAGGCCCACGTCCCGGAGGGCCAATCCTTCCGCCCACTGATGAAAACTGAATGAAGTGGCCTGCTTTCTTTTCGCGAAAATACTTAAGAGCTGCCTTCGTCACAATAATCGTTCCAAAGAGGTTCGTTTCTATCTGTGCCCGGAATTCCGACAGAGGCGTGTCTTCGACGGACGAAAGATTGCCATATCCCGCATTGTTAATGACCACATCCAGCGAGCCAAATGCATCGACCGCCGCCATTACCGCGTTTGCTGCTGCTGCTTCGTCGGTCACATCCATTGCGAAGAGCTTGACCTGATCTCCATGTCGTTCCGACAGATCAGCCAGCGACTTAACGTCCCGAGCTGTCGCCAACACTTTATTGCCCGCAGCCAGGCCCGCTTCAACAATTGCGCGACCCAGACCACGAGAGCTGCCGGTCACTAACCATACCTGCGCCATTCATCCTCCTCTATCAAGCCACCCCCGGATATTCTGGAGAAGCTTCTCAAACTCAGGATTGGATGCGCAACCCGAAAAAGAACTGGTCAGTGCAAAGAATTTTAAGATTCTGATGCGGCGGAAACAGCGATCGCCCGGCCTGTGTCGCGACAAGGCAGAGGCAAGACGCCGAAATCATCTCTCCTACACGATGATACCGCCTGCCACTAGTTGTTCTCCGCTCTGCTATTGTGAGGCGCCGAAAAGAATCGGGCTCACGAGGGTTTCAATCCTGGCTGCCATCTCTTGGGCGGGAATGCGATTGGGAGTCTGGAACCAGCGGCGTGCGGCTCCAAAAACGGCCCAGGCAGCGGTGGTCGCGGGGAGTGACGTGTCCGCACCGGGAGCCATCCCATGATGCGCAAGTCCTTCCTTGAACATATCCTCAACGATGGGAATGATCGAGCTTTCGAGCGCCATCCGCGACAACTGGGTGGGACAACCAGTGCTCTCCACAAGATAGTCGCACACGCCGAGTGCGATCGCGCGCAATGCTCCATTGCAATCGGTAAAAGTTATGGCTCGGCGCTCGATCAGATCGCGGAAGCGGAATTCCGTCATGGCGTGCAGCAACGTGTTCTTGTCCGCATAGTGCAGGTAGAAGGTGGCCCGATTCAACGTGGCCTCGTCAGCGATCTCCTGCACAGAGACGTCAGCGAACTCCTTTTGATTCAATAACCTGGCTAACGCTTCCATGAGCATGCGGCGGCTGCGCAGGATGCGCGGATCCGTCATTTCTGCCTCGGGTTGGAGGAGCTGGGCCATTTCTATATTGATGAAAGCATACGCCTTTACGGACTAAAGCGACACTTGTTTATTTTCCTGAATCGACATATGTCGCTTATTAATCATATGTCGTGCAGGAGGAATTATCAATGTCGACACTACTTCATATTGATTCCAGCCCACTTTACGGCCGGTCAGTCTCCCGCGAACTAACCGCTGCGTTCGTCACGCAATGGAAGGCTGCGCACCCGGATGGAACGGTCATTGACCGAGACCTCAACGCAACGGCCATACCGCCAATCAATTTGGAATGGGTCGGCGCCGTCTATACGCCGGAACAGGCCCGCACTCCGCAGCAGAAGGAATTGCTTTCGCTCTCCGACTCGCTGCTCGCCGAATTGGAGCAGGCCGATGAGTACGTCATCGGAGTGCCGATGCATAACTTTGGCGTGCCTTCGGTTCTCAAGCTCTGGATTGACCAGATTGCGCGCGTGGGCAGGACCTTTTCCTACAGCGAGAAAGGGCCGAAGGGCCTGATCACCGGCAAGAAGGCAACCTTCATCATCGCAACGGGTGGGATCTACGACGCCCAGACGCGGATGGCCTCGTTCAATTTCGTGGAGCCGTATCTGCGGTCCGTATTTGGTTTTCTTGGCGTGACAGACGCGACCTTCCTCACCGCAGGTGGGACCAGCGCGCTGAACCAAGGGAAGGACCGGAACACATTTCTCGCACCACACCTTCAAGCCGTGCAGACGCACGCGCAGACCTTCTAAGAGAGGACACTCATGAAAACTACTTCGATTGTTGCTCGCTATTTGCTGGGCCTGATGTTTACGGTCTTTGGGTTGAACGGATTTCTCAACTTCATCCACCAGCCACCGCCCACGAATCCGCTGGCGTTACAGTTTTTTGGCGCCATCGTTGCATCGCACTTTGCCGCGTTCTTCTTCGCGGGGCAGGTGTTTGGTGGGCTGTTGCTGCTCTTCGGCCGATTCGTGCCACTTGCGTTGACTCTGCTGGCTGCGGAGCTCTACAACATCCTGGCGTTTCACCTGACGATGTCACCGGGCACCATCGCGCCGGCCCTGGTCGCTTGCGTCTTGTGGATTCTGGTTTTCCTGCAGTACCGCGAAAGTTTCAAGGGCATCTTCAGCGCGAAGGCTGCGACGCAGGCATAAATTGCGTCGCAGTATGAGAGGAACCGTACTCGCGTGCTGAGTGCATGATCGGCGATACGGCACTCGAATGGCCCAAGGGCCCATTCAGTTAGCGAAATCAACGCAGACTAAGCCTAGCATCGTGTTCTGCCACGGACTCTGGGCCGATGGCTCCTGTTTTAGCAAGCTGATCGTCCCCCTTCAGGCGGAGGGGTATGAATGTATTGCGGCGCAGTACGGCCTCAACACAACGGCAGAGGACGTCGCCTTGGTGAAGGCAACGATATCGGCCGGGTCAGCAGCCCTCTCATCCTCGTCGGCCACTCCTACGGTGGAAGCGTCATCACAGGCGCCGGAGTCGACGATCGCGTTGCCGGGCTGGTTTACATCTGCGCACTCGCTCCGGAGGCCGATGAGACATCGCAGACACAGCAATCTAACTTCCCGAGGACCGACGTCTTCTCACAGATCGAAGTCGTGGATGGACGTATCTGGCTTCGTCGCGAAGGTACGAAATATTTCTGCGGAGATCTTTCGGAGCAGGAGCAGAAGCTCGTTTGGGCGACTCAGGGCGTCCCCAAACCCGATTTGTTCGAGGCGAAAGTCGGGGGAACCGCCTGGAAGTCGAAGCCAAGCTGGTATATCGTCGGCAAAAAAGACCATACCGTACATCCTGATCTGGAGCGTTTGCAACCGCCTATGAGCTCGACAGCAGCCACGTCCCAATGCTCTCCCAACCGGAACGTGTCATCGACGTGATTCGCACCACAGCAAAAGCCGTTCAAGCCGCCACGGCAGCAGCGTAGAGTCACCAGGGACTTTTCGCCGGGGGTGCCATCAACCTCAGTAACTGTTCAGTTGGGTTGTGATGATCTGTCGTCAAGTCCGGCTGAACAGTTATATGTTTGAGCCCGTTTTTTTTACATTGGGCGAGGCCAGAAAAGAGCTTCGAGATGCTAAGAAAAATCGAGGTGGAGCGCTTCAGCCTCACCACTTCCAGCCATTTGACGAAGTAGTGGCTCGTGTAAATGCCGCCATCGGTCATCCAGATATGGCTGAATTTGGGAGATTAACTCACGAAGCGCGCTCTTTCGCCGAGTTGAAAAGCGCGGTTGAGAAGGGCTTGAGCAATGCAGGACTGATGCTGTTTATGCAACTTGACCACGGCGCGATTCTGCGCAAAGAAACGGGCCGTGAGACTCCGAAGATGATTCGCTTCGTTATTGGCAATCCCCTCATCATGAAGGAAATGGCCAGGCATGTTCCGGATGCGGGCTCTTACGCGCCGGCTACCGTGCTTGTAGATGAGCGCGCCGATGGCGTGCATTTGTCATATGACAGGATGGCGAGCTTCTTAGCCCCATATGGCAATCGCGACGCGCTAGAGGTCGCCCGGAATCTGGATAAGAAAATCGAAGATCTCTTACGACAAGCTGCAGCTTGAGCAAGGTGAAAGGAATAAAGTACCGAAAGTCGGCGTGTCGGAAGCGACCGTTACAACCAGGAACATCCCTTCGACAAATCCCGGATACGGACAAACCGGAACCAGCGGCCTAAAGAGGAGAACGGGAGATCCTGTTGCAGCCAGAAATCTTCCGCCTTGACGTCCTGAGTCTAAGCATACGGCGCCAGGCTACTGCCGTTCGCATGTTCCTGGGCTTCTTCGGATTCGGCATCCTTGCCCTTGAGATAGGGGAGCTTGAATCAGAGCACAGTTACTTATCGCCATCAGTCGGCAATCTAAAGATCAGAGCTCAAATCATTTACTCAGAGACGCGCTATTCGACGACTTGAATACCGCGAGTGCCACGCGAGCGACCTGTTCCAGCGCTTTTCTGTCTGATTTCAGACGGGCCATTGCCCGCATGCCTTGAATGGTGACCACAAAGAAGCGCGAGAGGGCGACCGGATCGTCGTTGGGTGACAGTTCTTCCTGCCGTTGTGCTCTCGCGAGAGCCTGGAGGAAGATTGCTTCGACTCTAGCCTGGTTATCCCTCAAGAAGTCCCTTACGACTACGTCCTTAGGGTCACGCTGCAGGTTAGCGCTTAACAACAGGCAGCCTCGTTCATGTTGTTCCCGTGTTTCAGCGGCGAGGCCCGAGAGAAGTCTTGCGAAACCGTCTCTAACGGACGGACTCTCGTTCAGCATCTTCTGCATCTGACTATTGGTTTGATCCCGGTAATGTGCCATCGCCTTCAGAAACAGGGCGCGCTTATCGCCAAACGTGTCATAAAGACTCTGTCGGGCAATACCCATTTCCTTCATCAAGGCTTCCAGCGAGGCATTTTCATAGCCCAAGCGCCAGAAGAGATTCATCGCTTTGGCTAAAGCGCGCTCAGGATCGAATTCTTTGGGACGGGCCATAACTGGACCCTCCAGTCTACAACTCGCGAGATTGACACGCATTATTCTAGACTATATAGTCTGGAATCACTCTTCGAACAGGCCGACCATAGACAGAGAAAGAATCATTGCGTGTGGAGGGAATTCAATGAGGGCGGATGTGAAACTACGAGTGTTACTCGGCTTTTTCTTGGCGGTGTCAGTAACCGCAATAAGCCAAACCAAGTCTAACCAGGCCCAGTCCATACCCGATGCGATCGAATCCCGATTCGGTGAAATCGATGGCGTCAAGATTCACTACCTGGCAGCCGGCCATGGGCCTGCCGTGATCCTCCTCCATGGCTACACCCAAACCTCGCGGATGTGGAGGCCATTGATTCCCAAACTCACGGATAAGTTCACCGTGGTTGCCCCGGACCTGCCGGGAATTGGCGATTCCGACATTCCCAAAGACGGCCTTGATATGAAAACCGCAGCCATTCGCATCCATTCTCTTGCGAAATCCCTCGGGATTAGCAAAGCACGGGTCGTCGGGCATGACATCGGTCTGATGGTGGCGTACGCCTATGCAGCGCAGTTTCCGAGCGAAGTCGAGAAGCTCGTAGTCATGGACGCCTTTCTCCCCGGAGTGCCGGGCTGGGAGTTGGCATATGACAACCCGAATTTCTGGCACTTTCGGTTCCACGGCCCCACGCCTGAAGCCTTGGTGCAAGGCAGGGAGAAAATATATTTCGCTTATTTCTGGAACGACTTGGCTGCCGACGGGACACGCTCGCTTTCAGAGGCAGACCGCGCGTCCTATGTTGCTGCTTATTCGCGTCCCGGGCGGATGCGAGCAGGGTGGGCATACTTCGCTTCATGGCCCGACACCGCAAAAGACTTCGCGCAGATGGCGCAGACGCAGTTGACCATGCCTGTCTTGTCTATCGCGGGCGAAAAGGCCAGCGCCGCGATCCTTAGCCCCCAGATGAAGCGCGTAGCAACCGATGTCAAGGTGATCGAATTGAAAGGCAGCGGTCATTGGCTGATGGAAGAGCGACCCCAAGAGACCATGGACGCGCTCGTCGAGTTTCTCTGAGCTGTGAACCCCCCTTTGCAGCCAATACGGAGGCATGTTCATGAAAGGATTTCGTTGTTTGCCCTTACGTTTTCTCATCGCCACGTGCAATGCAACCGCACCGTCTGTTCCCGAACTGCGCATGACTCCAACCGAAATCATGAGCGGGGACAAGGGTGACAGCCAGATCGGAAGTTCGAAACTTGCCGGAGTGCATACCAAGATTCTGGCCGGCAACCCCAGCGCTGCAGGTTTCTATTCCATTTTGTTATTCGTCCCGCCGCGCACGACGATTCAAGCTCGTTCGCATCGTGACGACCGCATGGCGACAGTCGTGTCCGGGACTTGGCACTTTGGATATGGAACACATTTTGACGAGAAGGCTCTGAAGACACTGTGGGCAGCGTCTATTCAGAGCCCGGAGGGGGCAATCATTTCGCGCGCACCGCCGAAGAGCCCGTGGTCGTACACATCTCCGGTTTTGGTCCTACCGACACGCGCTATTTCAACCCCGCAGACGACCCAAAGAAATCGGAGTAGATAGGAACTCCTGCCAAGGCGCGTGATCCCAAAGGAGACGGGTATGGTTCTGGGAATGAGTATAGAAACTTTCACGGTGGTTCACGTGTTGATTAGCCTCGTCGCAATTGCATCAGGAATCGTCGTGATGTACGGGTTCCTCAGCAACCAAAGGCTCGATCGTTGGACGGCCATTTTTCTTGTTACGACAGTGTTGACTAGCCTAACGGGGTTCCTTTTTCCGTTTACGGGGGTGACGCCGGCGATTAAGCTGGGAATCACCTCACTGGTCGTGCTCGCTATTGCCGCTGTGGCACGTTACTTCCTGCACCTCACTTGGAGGAAGACCTACGTGATTGCAGCATGCACGGGGTTGTACCTCAACGTATTCGTTCTTGTGGTGCAGTCCTTTGAAAAGGTCCCGTCGTTGAAAGCCCTTGCTCCAACTCAAAAAGAACCACCGTTCGCAATTGTGCAAATCGCCGTCTTACTGTTCTTTGTTGTCCTGACCACATTTTCAGTGAAGAGATGCTGAGCGATAGTCATCGTCGGCTTGGTAGGCGAGGTTAAAGCCCCGGACGACATCCTCAACACCGTCGGGCCCGAATACGGTTAATGGCGTCGAACGTCCGGCTGCCCAACTAAGCATCCTGAATTCGCCCAAGTCACCGATATGGTCGGAGTGAAAATGGGTAAGTAGAATCGCAGAAATACGTTCCATCGGAAAACGCCAGAGGTTGAGATTGTTTGCCGAGCCGGGACCGGTGTCTACGATGAAAATACGATTTCCGGCGATGACAGCGGCACATGATTTGGCGCGCGTTTTCGAAGGGCGCGGAGGCGACGTCCCGCATAGAATAATCCGAATGCCGTCCGTCGAAGGAAGGATTGTGTCGGTATTCCTGATCCGGCGGCTGGCGCCTTGCAAAAGGAGCCAGTCTTGAACGCCTGGTATCAACCAGAACAGCCCTGCCGAAGCTATCACCAGGACGACGAGCGCGACGGCGACTGATGCCAAGGTTTTCTTCATCACATGCTGAAACCCTTCTGAGGTTTCCTGTAGCCTAGATGGAAACTTCGTAGATTTCTCGCCAGTTGTGAAGATTGTTGTAGATCAACCTACTACCGAGAATCAAATCTGGGTCACTCAGGGGTTGGGCTAACGGGAACGCGGGGCTGACTATCATTGCTACCAAAATATGGGCTATTTGATTTTCCAAGAATACTGGTAAAATGCAGGTGCGCACGGTCGCAAGTGACTGGTAGCGTTGGCAGTTAAAGCAGAAATTTGCCAGTGTTGTTGGCAAAATTTAGGCGGTGGATGTTAATCCCCCCTCTCCGCCAGTTCGTCCAACATCAGTCATCTAGCTCCTGCTGATGTTTCGAGGACCCCGGGTTTGCCTTCGTCTGCTTCCTCACCTAAGTCTCCAGCCCGATCACGGCAGAAGACCAAGAACGTCCAGTTCGCTGCCCGTGCCCACATATACTTTCCCATTCATGACGGTAGGGATAGAAAAGATAATTCCGGGTCCGAGCACGTCGCGCGTTCCTGACTGATTCGTGTTGTACAACTCTTGGGAAACCTTGGTGGCATCGTATGCGTGCAAGACCTCAGGCGGGATTCCCTGGTTATTGGGTATTCTTTCAATCGCCCACACGATTCCGTTGGCCGCTTCGTTGGCTGAAACGCATGGCGTACTTCCCCGAACGAATTTCGTGGGCGCTTGATAGACCGGGCTCTTGGAAAGCAAGCCGTTGGACAAAGCGTACTGGCCGAGAAAATCTTCTGTCCCCGAATAATAAACTGTGTTGCTCCAATAGGCCGCGCTGCCCCAATAGCCGGTGGCGGAGCCACGCACAGTTTCGATTACGCGATTCTTCTGGGCATCGAACTTGCCCATATTCGAGCGATTCACGACGTAGATGAGTCCTTCTTTCCCCGCGGTGATGATTTCATCCGGAAACTTCCCCTTTTGAGTCGGCACCAGCATTCCCGATCCCGATCCCAGATCGAGGTCATCCTTCGACAATTTGAGTTGATCGAACGGCGTGAAATAGTCCATCACACTGAGCGAGGCATTGAATTTGAGGAAGGTATCTCCCCAGTCGCTGCCTCCTTTATTGATGTCGAAGGTCCCGTTGCCCGTGATCAAGTAAATGTTACCGGCTGCGTCAACGGACGGAGCCGCACCGCTCTGCCAGACCCCTCCGTCAGAACCGTTGGGCGTACTGTTAAAGACAGCTGTCTGCGCCAGACTTGTTGCCCCGTAGCCTAAGACCCAACCGTGGAATGGCGCGATATCGCCGAACGAGGCCCAGCCAATATAAAGAACTCCATTCAGCAACAACAATCCCGGCCGCTGAGATTCATGTTGAGCATTGAAACTCACGACACCGTGGTTATTTCCTGCGCCGGTCCCCTTTACCGATGCTTTAATCTGAACTGGTCCCCCGAACTTTTCTGCTCCGCTGGTAATGTCCAAGGCATGGAGCCGGTTCACATACTTGCCGTTCTCTTTCGTTGCCGCGACTAGGTAAAGAGTCCCGCTGCTGGGATCAATCACCGGCGTCCCCGTGATTCCAATAATCGAAGCAAAGGGACAAACTTTGGCGCCCGTATCTTTGCACGGAATCGGCGTAATCCCTTTGCTGGGATTGATGAAGCTGTCGTGCCACAGGGCCATCGTGTTTACGCCGTCCGCATCGAACGCGTACACGCTGTCATTCTCGGTCGTCACATAAATGACGTTGTAGGTCCCTTTACCGGCGATCGCCACGTTGTAGACGTATAGTGGCTGGCCGAAGATTTGCCCATCCACGGGAAACGAAAACACCTTTCCAAAGGTTTTGGCATTGACATTCGTCGGCGTTAGAACTGTTTCGTCGAGGTTCTGCCCGGTCCGAGCCAGATCATTGTGCCAGGTGAGCATCCCCGAGTAGGTTTGAGCCTGCGCAAGCCGAACGCCAAAACTCCAGAAGCAGGTAACCGCCAGGAGCTTGCACAGTGGCCGGAAGACTCGATCGGGCGAGACTCCACCGGAGAATGAGTGAGCACTTCGCATGGTTTCCATGGCATCCTCGAGTGGCTGTCAGAAGACTTGAGAGTGAGAACGCGTCCGCGGTTCGCAGGCCAAATCCTTGTGGGGTCCCAAACTGCCCGCCATTGTGAACTCGCCTGCGGCAGCTGTCAAGGCACGGGCCTCCGATGGCCTGGCCGATGATTCCGGCATTCGTTGCCCCATCACTATCTATAGCAATTTCAATCCGGTCACGAATAGAAGAGCGGCCACTGCGGGACGCAAAGCTCCCTCCGGAATGCGACTGGCGATAAAGCTTCCCATCCAGACACCGGGAACTGATCCCAGCAGAAGACCGAATACCAGCGGCAAGTTCACATCTCCGAGGCGCCAGTGGCCCAGCGCGGCCACACCTACGATGAGCACCCCGTGAAATACATCGCTGCCTACCAACCGGTTCAACTTCTCGCCGGGAAACATGAGCAAGAGAGTCGTTACGATCAGGCTGCCGCTTCCGACCGATGTCAAGGAAACCAGCACGCCAACAACGAACCCGAGCAGTGGGACTTGCCAGCTTTTCAGACTCTCATCCGTTGCGGACCGAGTGGCCGTTACCGGTAGCCAATGATGGATGTATGCCTTGAAAATAATTCCCACTGCGACCAGAATAAGCGTTCCTCCCAGCAGTCGAACAATCAGGTGGTCGACAAACTCCAGCCCCGCAGACTTTTTCAGCGAGCTCAACAAGTAGAGGCCGAGCAAAGCTCCTGGAACGCTTCCGCTCGCCAGTCGCCAGACCAGCTTCAAATTCACATTCCTGTGGCGATAGTGGACCGCCGCGCCCACTATTTTCGTTAGTGCGTTCCACACCAGATCCGTCCCAACGGCTACGGTTGGTGCTGCCCAACCGGTCCAGAGCAACAGCGGAGTCATCAACGCTCCGCCGCCCATTCCGGTCAGGCCAATCAAGAAGCCAACCAGCAATCCTATGGCTGCCGCACTCCATGGCATATATGTGCCTCACACACAAACTTGTTCACGCCAAATCCCCCAGGACATCTCACATTCGCGAAGCCAACCCACGGGCATGGCGTATTCGTCGGTGTCGTGACCGGAGGATTCGTAAGGATCCCACCACAGAATCCAAATCTCTTCGAAAAGCGCGAGCATGGAATTTGTCCTGTTCAGTCACGCCGGTTACGCCCACGGCTTAGACGAGACAATATACCATATAGTCTATCAAAGTAGTATGGATTTTTAACGGCCGCGGTGATCAAACTCTAATTCGGCTTGTGGGCGGACCAGATCTCTGCGTATGCAGATCAGATTTGCCGCGAGGCAGGATTCCGCCAGTGTTCCGCTCCAGTTCGGGAAGCGTTGGTTGGCGATCGGGGCAAAAAATGGCCCGCCGCAAAGAGGGGGTCTCCGGCGGGCTGGAAGACGAACATGGCGCTTATTTCAGCAACCTAATTCCGCTGTAGAAGCATTCTGCCTATCCCGCGCGAAAAAGGTAAATTGCAATGATGACGAATCTACTGTGCTTAGGTTTAGATGGCTGTACTTTCGTACAGTCGGATAGCGCGAAAGTTTAGGACTTTTTAACAGAAACCCCGATTCTCTCGGCCATTCTTACCAGCTCAGGTAAAGAGTCCGCGCCCATCTTTCGCATGAGTTGGCCACGGTGGACCTTGACCGTGGTTTCGCTGGTTCCAATTTCGGCGGCTATCTGCTTGTTGGGAAGGCCGGAAACAACCAGCGGCAGCACTTCTCGCTCACGGGGGGTCAGCCATTCAAAACGATCCTTCAGGGTGGCAATTTCATCCTCGCGTTGGCGTCTAGCCCGATCGCGTTCCAGCGCGACGTGAATTGCATCCAATAGATCCTGATCGCGGAATGGCTTGGTCAGGAACTCGACCGCTCCCCCCTTCATAGCCCGGACCGACATTGGAATGTCCCCGTGCCCGGTAATAAAGATGATCGGAATGGGATTGTCAGCCTCGGCCAGCTTCCGCTGGAAATCGAGCCCGCTGATGCCTGGCAATCTGATATCGAGGATCAGGCAACTCGGCGCACGTGGTTGTTTGCTTTGCAGAAACTCCTGCGCCGAGCCGAAGAGCTCAACCTGCAAACCGACCGAGCGGATCAGGCTTTTGAGCGCATTGCGGACTGACGCATCGTCGTCGACGACGAACACGATGGACTGTGGTTCAGCCATGCGTTCCTGTCCGCGTTAGATAATCCGCTCTGGGCAACGTGAACTCGAAGGTCGCTCCGTATGAAGGCCCAGGCTTCGCCGATAGAGAACCGCCGTGAGCTTCCACAATTGAACTGCTGATCGATAGTCCTATTCCAATACCCTCGGGCTTGGTGGTAAAGAATGATTCGAACATACGGTCGCTGTTCTCGGGATCGAGTCCTTTTCCAGAATCTTGAACTTGAATCAGCACAGACTCTCCGTCCTTGGCTGACTTGATGAGCAGCGTCCTCGGCCGGTCGCTGATTGTAATCATGGCGTCGATGGCATTCATGATCAAGTTCAGTATTACCTGCTGCAACTGAACCCGGTCGCCGAGCACGGCGGGCAGGCCGGTCGCCAGCCTCATTTTCGCGCTAACACCACCTCTGATCAGCTCGCTGCGGACCAGAGCCAGCACCTCCCGAATGACTTCATTCATATCCACTGGCCGCAGTTCAGGGGACGCCTTCTTCAGCAGCGTTCGAATTCTCGCGATCACGCTGCTGGCCCGATTGGCTTCCTTCATGGCGTTGGCCATCGCTTCTCGCGCTTCGGCCAGGTTAGGTGGTTGAACGGCGAGCCAGTGCAGCGAGGCACTTGCATTTGTGGCGACCGCTGCGAGGGGTTGGTTGATCTCATGCGCGATGGATGCCGTCAACTCACCCATAGTCGCGATCCGCGCTACGCGAGCCAGTGCGGCCTGCGACTCCTGCAACGCCTGCTCGGCCTGTTTGCGTTCGGTGATGTCTTCCGCGATCCCGGCAAGCCGATAGACTTCGCCTTTTGCATCGCGGACTGGAAAGCCGCGATCCGAAATCCAGCGTACGCTTCCATCCGGACGAATGATGCGGTACTCGTGTAAGAAGGGTTGGTGACTAACGAAAGTGTGCCGGGCGGCATCGCGATCCTCGGGATGGACTGCGTCCAGGAAGGACTCTGGAGATTCGTACAAACTCTGGCAAGTGTTGCCCCACACCTGTTCATAAGCGGGACTCACATAAAGAAGGCGATGGCCCGGCACTTCGGTCAGGTAAAACACCTCGTGGATGCTCTCTGCCAGCTGGCGGAAGCGCTCCTCCGTGGCAAACAATGCCTTTTCCGCGCGCACCCGCTCGGTGACGTCGCGAGCCATGCCGCGGACAATAGGGTGGGGCACGCCCTTAGTGCGAAGGGTGTTGTTATATTCCCATATCCTTCGCTCCCCGGTCCGCGTGAGCACTGCCATCAGACCCTTGTCCGCGCCAACCGTCTTCATTCTGGCGAGGTAGGCGTCGAACTGTTCGCGATATTCAGGAGCGATCAACTCTCGCATCGGGATGGTCAGCAGTTCGGCGACTTCGTACCCCAAGATGCGCGCCGGACGGGGATTAGAGGACAACAGTCTGCCTTCCAAATCATGGGTACACAGCAAATCCTGGCTGTTCTCCACCAGATCCCGATAACGATCTTCGCTTTCGCGCAGTGCATCGAGCGCTCGCTTGCGCTGGGTGATGTCGACAAAAACGCCTACAGCTCCTCGGACCTTGCCTTCGCGATCCAGGAGTGGCGCCGCGTTGCCGAAAACATCGCGCGAGGTCCCATCGTCGAATAGCAGAGTGACCTCGGATTCGCGAACTTCCTGTCCCATGGTCGCGGCCTTCTGAAGTGGCAACTCGCTGGCAGGAAGTTCCTGTCCGTCCCTGACTACGCGGAAGGTCGAGGGCCGCTCTCCCTCCGGCGCGGACTTGGAAATGTTGGCGCCATACGGTAACCGCAGCAACTCATACGCGACGCGGCTGCCGGTGATCGTTTCGCCGGCGGGATCACGGGAAATCAGAGCCATTCCCGGGACCGCATCCAGAATCACCGCCAATTCTTCGGCCCGGGCCTTGGCCTCGGCTTCGCTCCGCTGCAGAGCTTCTTCCGCCTGCTTGCGCTCTGTGATGTCGTGCGCAATCTTTGAAGCCCCCACCACCCTGCCTTCCAAATCCTTCATCGGCGAAATAGTCAACGACACATCAACTCTCTTCCCCTGCTTCGTGACGCGGACGGTTTCGTAATGTTGAATGTGCTCGCCGGCTCGCAACCGTTGCAAAATCCGGGCTTCCTCGCCTAGCAGTTTGGGAGGAATGATAATCGTGATCGGCTGTCCAACCGCTTCCGCTTCGGTATATCCGAAAATGCGCTCGGCGCCGGCATTCCAGCTGGTGATCACTCCATTCAGATCCTTCGAGATGATCGCGTCGTCGGAGGATTCCACGATGGTTGCGAGCCTGGACAAAGCCGCTGCCGCCTGCTTGCGCTCGGTGATGTCTTGGCAAGTACCAATTAGGCGCGCCGGCCGTCCTTGTCCATCATAAAAAACCTTCCAGTGCTCCTCCAAGACTTTGACGCGGCCGTCTGCCATAACAATCCGGTATTCGACCGTGGAAGGCGCACCCTTTTCGAGCGAAGCCTCAAAAGCCGCATCCACTTTCGCACGATCCTCGGGATGAACAAGTTCCACAAAGCCTGGACGCCGGGGGTGAAAATAGGAGGGGTCGGTCTCAAAGATGCGGTGTGTCTGCTCGGACCAGGTTATGTCAAGACTCGGCAACTCGGTTTCCCAACTGCCCACTTTTGCCACCGCTTGGGCCTCGATCAAGCGGGCGCGTTCTATCTCCAATTGCTCCGCGATCTTGTGCTGCTCCCGCTCACTGGTTTGGAGGGCTTCTTCCGCCCGCTTACGCTCCCCGATGTCGCGGGCGATCGCCTCAATCGCGGGGGACCCTTTCCATAGAATGGGAATCGCAGCTGACTCGACATCTACAAATGAACCATCGAGAGCGATAAGAACATGCTCCATTGGAGGAGCAGGAACACCTTTCTGGTGACAGTCCCGTATGCGGCTCCTTACGGATTCCAGCGAGTTGGAATGAACGATCTCGCAAAGACGCTTGCCGACGATTTGCTCCGGCTTTTGCGCACCCAGCATTCTCACGCCGGACGGATTGACAAACAGGAATCGCTCTTCGCTGACTACAAAAATCGCATCGGGGAGTGCTTCCACCAGGTCGCGGTAGCGATCTTCGCTTTCGCGCAACTCCTGTTCTGCGCGCTTCCGCTCGGTGATGTCGCGGATAGCGCTCGAAACCAGCACACCTTCCGCCGTCGCCAACGGACTCCGGCTAATCTCTATCGGGAACTCGCGCCCTTCCTTGTGCAATCCGTACGTTTCCAAGTCGGTTTCCACCGGCGGTACCCGAGCCTCGGTGAGGTTGCCCGGGTGCTGACCGCGCAGGCGCTCGGGGACCAGCGTCTCAATCTCTCGTCCCAACAATTCATCCCGCCGATACCCAAATAACCTTTCAGTTTGGGTATTGACGAGCACCATCCGGCCCGCTTTATCCGCCACCACCATCGCGTCCGGGGCCGCCTCCAGCAGCGCCCGGAACCTGCCCTCCGCCGCTTCCGAAGCCTTCGCGGTTTGAATCAGAGAGAGGATTTGAGGAACGGTGAAGGGAAGCAGTACCGCCGTCGTGACCGATACCAAAGCGGTGAAAATCTTAACCCCTGCGGAAAGCACGTAAACCGGAACCCAGACGGTAACGACTTCCACGAAATGCGTGCCACCGCAGGCAACGATGAACGAGCCGAAGGCCAGGAACATCCAGTGAAAAGGTATGTCGCGGCGTCCTTTGTGCACCAGATAAACGAGTGTTCCGGAAATCATTACGTACGACAGACCAATGAGGGAGTCGGCAACCACGTGAGTCCACACCAATCCCGGCTTGCCGAGGTAGCAATACAGGTGAGGCAGGAAATTCGCAGCCAGAATACGATCTGCGAGGGTCGGCCAGATCAGGAATGGACCGACTGCAACCGCCAGCAGTGCGGCTACGCCACAAAGCACCTGACGCGTGGGGAATTGGGGCGGTTCGAATAGGCCAGAGCTCATGGCAGGCGCTGACATACGACCTCCTTCCGATCACTTGCTCGGGCTTGCGCCTCCAGCAAATGATGCACAAAAAGTCGACGATAGCGATTCGATTCTGATTCAGTGCGCGTCCCGCAAGATGGATTATTGAGGAGTAGGACGCGCTGACGGACATGGAAACCGCGAGTGCGACGTGGAGTCGGTCGCGAGCGGCCGGCCAGCGGCATGATTGCGGAGACTGTCAAAACAAATCTCCCACAACGGTCTGGCGACAAGTCCTAGCTTTGGGTGCGAACCATCGAACTCACAAACACACTCCTGCACCTTATGCTTGCGTGATGCTGGCCAGTCGACTTTCAGGTCTTTTGTAGCCAGTCACAGAGCAAATGATGCAACTTCCCGTATAGCTCAATGTGTCCGCACGCTTCACATATACCCGCCGAGACCGCCCCTGAGTACGTAGAACCGTCCGGGGCGTCTTGACGTGCAAAATCTAACCTCACCAGACCGTTGATCCTATTGGAATGTTGACATGGTTCCGAAGCCATCCTCCCCCTCGCGGCAACCGGGCGGTGCTACCTCAGCTCTGCTTCAGACGTCGAGCCAGAAACGCAAATCAATTGGTTGCCTACAGAATGTGCCGCTAATCTACACCTAAAGCTCGACTTGTCCAAGAGATTCTTCTCGCCCTGAATCCCTCCGCTCGGACCTGACTCCGTGGGATCGCCCTAATACTTTCGTAAAGCCTTTCTTTGCCAACGTAGAGCGCCTTTGTACCAAGGCGACATGGATTCGTCACCATACGTGATGCTACGTTCGCGACAGTAGTGGTCGTCATCCTGGGACAGGTTCTGCATGCAAGACCAACACGCTGAAAACGGCTTTGATGAGATCGTGGGCGAAAGTTCGCAGCTGAAGCAAGTGCTGCGATTGTTGATCAAAGTAGCCCAAAGCGACGCTCCAGTCCTGATTCTGGGTGAAGCGGGATCAGGCAAGGAGTTGATTGCCCGAGCCATCCACCGTATTAGTGCGCGGAGAAACGAGAGTTTCCTGAAGGTGAACTGCGAGGCTGCCGGCCGTATGCCGGAGAGCGATCTGTTCGGACAAGAGCGAGGAACCGAAGGCGAGAGTCGGAAGATCGGGCATCTTGAACTGGCAAACCCGGGAATAGTCTTCCTGGATGAAATCGCGGATGTCCCGATCACCCTTCAGGCCAAGCTGCTTCGGTTGCTGGAACGGCGGGAATTTGAGCGGCTAGGAGGCACCTACAGTATTCGGACGAATGTTCGCCTGATCGCGACCACCAAGTACGATCTGGGAGAGCGGGTTGCCGAACAAATGTTTCTTGGCGATCTGTACGACAAACTGAATGTATTCCCCATCCAGGTTCCGCCCCTGCGCGAGCGGCGCGATGACATTCCCCTGCTGGCACAGTATTTCCAGCAGAAGTTCGCACGCCGAATGAACAAACCCGTCGAAAGTATTTCCGCTGAGACTACGAGTTGGCTCACGAATTCCGACTGGCCAGGCAACGTCAGACAACTTGAGAACTTGATCGAGCGTTCGGTGGCTTTGACGGATGGCGTCGCATTGCAGGTTTCACCCGCGGGGCTACGGTCATAGCCGGAAGCTTGAAGCCGGTTAGCCGCAGTTAATTCTGCACAGATCTAAATCACAACAAAATCCTCTCCGCCGATGCTTCCACACCGGCGGAGAATTGCCAGCCGAACTATTCGGCCGGGGGTGGTAGCGTCAAAGGCGCGGACAACCGGAAGCTGAGCGCCGACTCGGCCGGGATTTCAATTTGCTGGTTGCCAGTCAACGTCCCTCCCACCAATCCGGCGCCGGCGCCAACGAGCGCTCCAATGCCCGCTCCTTTACCGCCGCCAGCGATCCCTCCAATCAACGCGCCCCCGGCTGCTCCTCCGCCGGTCGCGACAGCGGTCCTCTTGCCTTTGCCTTTGACCGTTTGAGCTACTACGGCAGTCTGGATGTTATAGGTTTGCCCTCTTACTGTTACGCTCGTGAGTGCGAGGTCGAGTTCGCCTTGACCTTTTATCTTGCCCTTCGACTTGGCCGAGACCACCGTGCCACTGATGGTTGACCCGGCGGGAATTGCTGACCTTCCTCCAACACTGACCGGTTGAGCCAGGGTACCGATAAAGGTTTGGCCCGTCTGACTGGTCTTGGAACTCAAAGCCTGTCCCACCGTGATGGTAAGGGTGGTTCCTGACGGCACAACAATGGGTTGAGGCTTGGGTTTCTCTACCGGCGGGGGAGGTGGTGCCATCGCCTGCGCAGGTGCGGGGGCAGCCGACGCATCGGGCTGGACCGCAGTCTGATCATCCACCCCAGCAGCTCCCGGTTCTTCCCGGGCGATCTGCTCTATTTTCTGCTGGGCCGCCGGGGTCTTCACCTGGCCGGTCATCGTGACTTTGGCTTCCTTAGCCGTCACATTGACCTGGGAGTCCTTCGTGTCCGGATCCGCAGCGATCTTGGTCTGAATGTCCTTCGCGATGGTATCGTCGCTGGGCTTCTTGGAGCATGCGATCGACAACCCGAGCAACGCGGTCAAGAGAACGATTGAAATAGTCAGCTTGTGTATGCGCATAGTTCCTCCTCCGTTGAATGGCTTATCTGAAATCTAGATCTCCGCAGAGAAAGTGGAGCATTTGGACCCGACCCCAGCACGCGAGCTGATCCTCCAGTTGCTCAAAACTGCATTGGATTGCAGGGCGTCGTTGCTGATGGATCAAGGGTAGCATGATCGCGAGCTTGTCAGAACACTCACGGACCGCCAGCACGGCAGACTAACACCAAAATACCAGTGATGTCACTAGTAGTTCTTGCAGTGGGACGCTCGGTGGAGGCACTTTAGCATCGTTCCGTAACTCCCCAGCCTCCGTGTTAGTCTTTGGCGTCCGTGACCCGGCATCGGAACTAATTCAGCCTCTCTCGTCCGGACCAACCGCAAAAATGAGCTTGCCTCCGTTAGTCCGTGAACATTCTGGCCTTGCCCGGAGTTTGAAAATAACATGAGAAGAAGAGCTACCATGAACAACCGACCTTTCGTTCTGCTCACTTTGCTTCTTTTAACGACGCCTCTTTTCGGGCGGGATAAAACCGATGTGCTGGTAATGAAGAACGGCGACCGCATGACCTGCCAGGTCAAAGGACTCGACTCCGGTGTCCTGTACGTCAGCTTTGATTACATCGATGGCACAACCTCTGTGCAATGGTCGAAAGTGGCGCATCTCGAAAGCAATCAGTTGTTCATCGTGAAGACAGAAGACGGCGCGGTGTACACCGGCAAACTCAGCACTGCGGAAACACCCGCCGGCCAGCCCGTAAAGATTCAGGTCGTGGAAACTCCGGAACATGAAGAGGTGCTCGAGCGAACCCAGATCGTCAAAATGGCCGAGACCTCCGACCGCTTCTGGCAACGCTTCAACGGCGAGATCAGCTCGGGAATTATCTACTCCAAGGGCAATCAATCCACGCAATACAACGTAGGCTCGGAGCTCGCTTACGTTCGCGAACGATGGAACGCCGCCGCCAACTTAAGTTCGAGCCTTGCTTCCAGCACCGGAACCAACGTTTCCACCCGCAACGACCTGCAGTTGGGCGTCTCTCGTCTCCTGCGCTGGGACAATTACTTTTACGCCGGCCTGGGCAATTTTCTGCAGAGCTCGGTGCAAAGCATCCGAGTGCAAACCACTCTGGGCGGAGGCATCGGTCGTTACCTGAAGAACACCAACAACGCGACCATCTCGGTGCTCGGGGGATTGGCTTGGCAGAGCACGGTGTACGACCCATCCATCACGCCGATCGGTCAGCAAAATCTCGGCGCGGCGGTGATTGCCGCTAACGCGAAGTTTTTCAAGTTCAGCAAAACCAACCTGGATATAAGCGCCGTACTGTTACCGGCGCTCTCTCAACCCGGTCGGGTCCATTTCAATACCAACGCGACCTATTACGTGAAGCTCTTCAGCAATCTGAAATGGAATGTGTCGTTCTACGGCAACTGGGATAATCAGCCGCCCCCCAACTTCTCCGGCAGCGATTACGGTTCCAGCTCAGGGCTGAGTTGGACATTTGGCAATCGCTAGGCGTGATTTCGCGTCTGAAAGCCTGGCCTTGAAGGCGGATTATTGCTTTGGCGGCTGCGGCTTCGGATCGCGAAGCGTCCAGGAGAACCCAAACACAAAGGTCCGCCCCTCCGGCCGCGCCTTCGCCAGGTATTCATCCTCATACTTGAAGAAAAGGTTCAGCCCCTTCGGCGGCAGAATGAAATTGCTCTGCACACCAATGGCGTGAACCGAGTAGAACGGAACCGGAGCAGTAAGCCCCTGATTCGCACTAACCTGCCATTGATCGTAGCCGACGACACCGAGCTGCAGCAGTCGGCTGAAGTCTTTCTTCAGCGGAAGAATCTGTCCCAATCCCCACTCATCCGTGAAGGCTTGCCCCGGCGTTATGTTGATCTGTCTTTTTTGCCCGTGGATCTCCCAATCCGTGGCCAGATTCAAGCTCGTGCCCTTATTTTTCGTCACGTAGAACGTGGTTCCAGTCGCGAAGTTGTTTCCCCAGTATCCGGAACCGACGTTATTGCTGGCTCCGGGAGAGAACTTGCCCGTCGGCGCCACAAAAGCATAGCCCACCCAAACATCTGCTCGCTTGAAATTCCATGCGAGGTTAGCCGGCTGCACCCATGTGTCAGCCATGCCTTCGCCACCGCCGTTGAGACCGAATTGAGCCGGCGTTATGTCAGCAGTTAGCGAACCGTTTGCCAGATTCAACGCAGCCATGGTGAAGAAATGCCCACCCAGAACCTTCTTCGCCGGCACGTAATAGAAGATGTTTTCAGTTACCCAGAAGCCGTACGTTCCCGTAATCCCCGGAACCGAGTTACCGCCGGAATCTTTCAACGAATCGGCGGAGTAGTTGATGTTTAAGCTGGCAAAGGTAAATCCGGGATCGGGCGCGATGCCTGCATTGAGCCCATATTGCCCTGGCACGTATTGCCCTTTTTGCTGGGCCACTGAGAATGGCATGCTTACGATCAGGCAAACAACGATGAATACAAACTTTATTTTCATATGATTCAATTCCGTTCCCTAGGCTTTTGATCTTCGTTAACAGGATCCTGCAACCTTTCCGCCGGTCCGCAGTCGTTCCAGATTAATAGTCGATTAAAAGGAATTGCACGACTAGCAGAAGCACTAGTTCAGACACGAAGAAGTTATTGATCCGGAATTTCGCCGCACATCCTTGACGCATCAATAAGCTCGAATAAGGTGAGTATCAGATCCACTTCGCCTATCTAGCTGGAATCGTGTCGGAGAGTTCTTTCGTATCCACTAGCGGCTGCTTTCCGGCAGGAAGACCGTTTTGATGAAGCAAGTAAGCCAGTAGGTCGAGCGACTCCTGAGTCGTGAATGTCATGCCTGCATATTGCGCCATTGGACCTTTGATCTCGCCCCACACCGTCAGCAGCTTCGCCCCTCCATACAACTGCTGCCACGATGTGCCCTTCAGCGATGGACCCACGCCGCCTTCCAGATTCGCGCCGTGGCAAGCTGCGCATGACTGAGCGTAGGTCCTGGCTCCTGTCGCCGCCTGCTCATCGCTGTACCATCCGTCCTTCTTAGCCTCACCGTCCTCGTAGACGTGCCCAATGTTGCGATGGCATCGAAGACAATCCACAGCCGTGCCGTTGATCACTTCTTGGTGGACCAGAACCTTCATCCGGCTGCGCGCTCCACCGAAGGAATCCAGCTTATGGCATCCACGGCAGGTGATGTAACTATGAGAGGTCAGATAATTCTCAAACGTCGCCCGCAGGAACGGACGACGCTTTTCCCACTCTTCCCGGGTAGCGATCGTCTTATGGGATTCATTCCAGAAATCTTTCGCGCCGCGATCCGCCTTGAACAAAAGCAATTTCACATACTCGACTGGCGTCGTCCGACTTGACTCGTAGGGGATGTGACATTGTCCGCAGCTGGCGCTCACTCCGACCGGGTTGATGTAATGTGGCCCTCGTTTATAGGCAGCAGAAGCCCACGTCATCGAATGGCAGAACGTTCCGCAGAATCCATTGGAGCTTGACCAGACTACCGTCGAGTCAGTAATGGCGACCAGGACAACGCCCAGTACTACAAACGCCAGACCCGCCAAGCCGAAGGAAACCCAGCGTCGCCGCTTTGGTCCTTCGTCGGTAACGTTTCCAGGAGCGGGGAGATTCTCCACATCCGATTTATAGCGCGGATTGAAAGCGTCCCCAAACTGGCAGTTCTGCTAGCGCGAACCACAAATACTGACTGTCGTGAAGGACCGAGCGCGTATGATTAAAATCCGCAAGCCACCATGCTCCCATTCAAGCTGGTTTATAGCGACGACTATTATCTTCCTATCGGAGCGCACGTCTTTCCGGCTGAAAAGTATCGTTGGATTCACCAGCGCCTGCTTGAGACCGGCGCCGCCGAACCTTCTGACTTCGTGACGCCGCAACTCGCATCCGATCAGGATGTGCTCCTCGTGCACACCCCTCAGTACGTGAACAAATTGAAGACAGGAACGCTCTCCGCGCGCGAAGAGCTGGAGATGGAAGTTCCCTACTCACCCGAACTGGTTCGAGCCTTCTGGCTGGCGGCTGGCGGTTCAATCCTGGCTGCCGACTATGCCCTGAAAGATCGCATCGCTTTCAACATCGGCGGCGGATTTCATCACGCCTTTCCCGACCACGGCGAAGGCTTCTGCATGATTCACGACGTGGCCGTCGCCATCCGCCGCATGCAGCGCGATGACAGAATCACTCGCGCCATGACCGTGGATTGCGATGTCCACCAGGGCAACGGGACGGCTGCGATTTTTGCCGGCGTACGCGTCCCGACGGGGCCGCTGCCTTCAACCTCTGCTTCCACTCTGAATCCTGCTGCACCCGCCAAGGTCCGCAACGCGCATGCGGGAGACGTATTCACCATCTCGCTTCACCAGGAAAATAACTATCCGATGTGGAAGCCGCCATCTTCGATCGACGTCGATCTTCCCGACGAGATCGGCGATGACGATTATCTGGCGTGGCTCGACAACGCCCTCAGCTCAGGCCTGCGCCAATTCGAACCGGAGTTGATCTGCTACATCGCAGGCGCGGACCCCTACCGTGAAGACCAACTCGGAGGTCTGTCGTTGACCATCGACGGACTCAAACGCCGTGATGAATTGGTTTTTCGGGTTGCCCGCGCTCGCGGTATCCCGGTGATGGTGACCTTCGCCGGCGGCTATGCCCGGCGGGTTGAAGACACCGTCACCATTCACTGCAATACGGTGATTGCCGCGAAGGAAATCGCAGCCGAGTTAGATTGAGAGAGACTCAGCGCTCTTTGTCGGCAAGGCAAAGCAAGGACGAGCTTCAGGGCTTGGAAACAACAGCTTCTGGGCCGGCCTCGACTGTGACTTCCACCTTGGCGCCCTGCTTCAAACGCACTTCGTCGCCCTTCTCGTCAGTCAAATTGTTGACGATACGAATTTCTTTGTACAGCTCATCAGCACCTTCCACGGCGATTTGCGCCTTTTCCGGGTCGCTCGGATGCGGGGACTTAATGATTTTTTCGACAGTTCCAGGCAGAGTGGCACTCGGCTTCTCAGTCATGGATTCTCCTTCGAGATCGGAGTGGCGTAGTAGTAGTTTAACATGGGAACTCGTGTTTCGGCCGCGTCGTGACACCGTGCGCTCTGTATTCCGACTGTTAAAATAGACGTCTAAGCTATGTTCGAGAATCTTTCAGAAAAACTCCAGCGTGCGTTCAAGACCCTGCGTGGCCAGGCCGTCCTCAATGAAGAAAACATTCAGGAGGCGCTGCGAGAAATCCGTCTTGCCTTGCTCGAGGCCGACGTCAACTTCAAAGTCGTTAAGCAGCTGATCGACCACATTCAAGAAAAGGCTATTGGCCAACAGGTGGCGACCGCGCTTTCACCCGGCGAGCAGGTCATCAAAATCCTGCGTGACGAGTTGATCGAAATCCTTGGCCGCGATACCGCGCGTCTGAAGTTTGCCTCACAGCCGCCAACGGTAGTGCTGATGGCCGGACTGCAGGGCTCCGGCAAAACTACAACTTCGGGCAAACTTGCAAATTGGCTTAAGAATGGCGGGCATCGGCCGCTGCTGGTTTCGGTTGACGTTTACCGTCCCGCCGCCCGTGAACAACTCAAGGTCGTGGCGCAGGCGATCAAGGCGAACATTTACGAGGGCGCGAACGTCGAAGCCAACACCGCAACCGTCGAGCGTCTGGCGAAAGAAGCGCGTCGCGAAGCTATCAATACCGGCTCGGATGTGCTCATTGTTGACACTGCTGGCCGCCTTCACATCGACGACCAACTAATGGAGGAGATGCAGTCGCTTAAGCGGATGCTCAATCCGCAAGAGATCTTGTTCGTTGCCGACGCCATGACCGGGCAGGACGCGGTGAATTCCGCCGATGAGTTCCACAAGAAGCTTTCGCTCACCGGCGTCGTGCTCACCAAGATGGACGGCGATGCTCGTGGTGGCGCTGCGCTCTCAATCCGCCAGGTCACGGGCCAGCCCATCAAGTTCATCGGCGTGGGCGAAAAGTACGACGCACTCGAGCCCTTTCATCCAGATCGCATCGTGTCCCGCATTCTCGGCATGGGCGACATCCTTTCACTGATCGAAAAGGCCGAGCAGAATGTCGACAAGAAAAAGGCGCAAGAGATGGCCAGCCGCGCCCTGTCCGGCGACGGTTTCTCGCTAGAGGATTTCCGCGATCAACTGCGTCAAGTGAAAAAGATGGGATCGTTGCAGAGCATCATGGGAATGTTGCCCAGCATCGGTCCCTTCGCCGGATTGCAGAAACATGCCGACAAAATCGACGAAAAGCAAATTAATCGCGTCGAGGCCATCATCAACTCGATGACGGTCTACGAACGCCTGCACCACGAGGTTATCAACGGCAGCCGGCGCAAACGCATCTCGCGCGGTTCAGGCACGAGCGTACAAGAGGTCAACAACTTGCTGCGCCAATATGCCCAGATGCGCAAAATGTTCAAGCAGATGGGCAAGGCAAGCTTCGCCCGCAAATTGGCCGGGATGAAGTTGCCGGGGATGTGAGAACGGTGGCCTGTCTATTGTTCGGCCTGCCGATCTTAATAAGGACGATCGTGGCGTGGAGCACTAAATGACCACATGGGACCGAACAAAGCCGCGTATTTTTGACCCCAAACTAGGAAAGGCGGTTCTTTGCGCTCCTCATACTCTCACTGCCAAGCCCACTCCTTCCCAAACGCCGCGACAGACCAAGAAGAAAAAGTCCAAATCCAAATCCGTATCCGTCTGGTGCCTCTCAGGGGGGCTTCCAGACACGAACCGGCGTCGGCATTGATGCCGCTGATTCGAGGACTGAGCGAGTGCTATAATTGCATTTGCGACTGAGAGAGCTGCCCTTGCGGCTCGCCGGGATACGAATCCCGCTCAGCCGCCTTTTTCTTGTATGCATATTTTGTATGTCGACGAGTCGGGCGATGGAGGCCTGACATCCGGCAGTTCACGTCATCTTGTGCTTTGCGGAGCCGCTATGCACGAGGGACAGTGGCGCAAGCTGACTCAGCGACTTGATGATATACAAAAAAACAACTTTCCCACAGCTGGATCCTTACTCGAGCTGCATGCCAGCGAAATGCGAACCGGCTCTCGGTCCTTTCGAGGATTGCCTCGCACTGCCCGCAACAAAGCGATAAACGAGGTGTTCGATGCTATCGCAAACGCTACCGGTTTGACCCTGTTTGCCGCAGTTATAGACAAGCCCGAATTTATGGCGAAATACAAGGGCAAGGTGGATCCTTATCGCGGCGGCTTCGAGGGTCTTTCCACAATGTTCCACCTCTTTCTGCAGCGGAAACAGAATCAGTCACAGCGTGTTGGCCGCGGGATCGTTGTATTTGATGAAGCGCGCCCATCTCTCAGCAGAGAGATTCGCCGGCTACTCGCTGAATTCCAAGCTGGAGGAACCCGATGGGCGTCTTTGCAGTGCATCATCGAGACGGCTTTTTTCTTCGATTCCAAATCTTCGAGACTTATGCAAATTGCCGACTTCGCTGCGTATGCGGTATACCGTTGGTATGAGCACGGCGACGATAGCTATCTCAAGCAGATCTACAATAAGTTTGATCGGCACGGTTCAAAGCTGCACGGGTTGAAGTGTTATCCGCTCGAATCGACGAAAACCCACCCGCCGCAGTTAAATCTATGAAATGGCGCTCGCTCGACGAATCCGCGCACGCTGAAGACATTCGCCCTCTTCGCGAGCAATTTGTCGAACGCAAGGAACTGATTGCCAAATACGTTCCACCGGAAACTCAGGCAATCCACGCTAGAGTCGTCGCAGAACTTAAGGAACAAGGATTCGCCAGCCGCGCGTTTTCGTTGGGCTTCACGGCTCCCGCCTTCCAACTGAATGATCAAAACGCGAAACCGGTGTCCTCCGCCGGCCTCCTCGCGAAAGCCCATCTTGTCATCTGCTTTATTCGCGGTCGCTGGTGCCCTTTCTGCGTCGGTCAACTGGAAGCCATGAATCTAATCCTGCCGCAGATTCAGCGTGCTGGAGCCTCATTGATCGCGGTTTCCCCGCAGACTGTGTCGCAATCCTTCTTCATGGCGGACCAACACAAGCTGCGTTTTCTACTGCTCAGCGATCCGGGCAACCACGTGGCTCGTCAGTTTGGGCTCGTGTACCGCGTTCCCGATTATCAGCAGGCGGTGTATCGGCGAGTTTTTATTAACCTGCCCTTCACCAATGGGGACGAAAGTTGGGAGCTCCCGGTTCCTGCGACCTACATTCTCGACCGCAACGGTTCGGTGCTGTTTTCGTCGGTCAATGCTGACTACACCGAGCGCCCCGAACCGGCTGAGATTCTCAGTCAACTCACCGCGGATTAGTTCCTCGCACAAGAAAGGCGAAAGAGTGGGGCACCGCTCAGCGCATTTACTTGAGGCCTTCCACCAGATATAGGTCACCCAGAGTTCGATGAAACCCGTAAACATAGGTCTTGCCGTCCGGTGTGACCAGAATCGGTCCGATCGTTGAAACACCCGTAGGATCGACCGGAACAATCTGCTTCCAGAGCGTTTTCTTCCCCGTGGCTAGCTCCAACTGATACACCTTGGCCGGTACCTCGCCGGTCCGATAAAGATAGATGGAGCGCCCGTCCTGGTTCCAACGGATCGGTATGTCTCCCGGCTCCAGTCCATTCACCACGCGAGGCTCGCCGCCAGCGGATGGATAGAAATATCCTTTTTGATCAGGGCCTATCCCAAGGACCGACTCGCCATCCGGCGAAATCGCAAACGCCACGGCATCCACTCCTTCCGGAGAAATCGCCTTTGGCTTGCCTCCGGAAATATCTTGCGCGTACAGCCGAACCCCATGACCCGGTTCGTTGCCCGAGAACGCAAAGCGCTTGCCATCCGGGAACCAGCGCGCCCACTGATGGTTAATCGAATCGTTGGTCAACGGCTGGGTTTCACCCGCCCCGGTCGGTAACAGGCGAAGTTGTTCCGGCGAACCCGGAGTCTGCACGATCACCCATTTCTGGTCGGGAGAAATCCCATTAGCAGCGCCTTCGCCGAGTCGAATGGCCGGAGAGCCGTCGGTGTTGCGAATGTAAACCGCGTAAGTCAGCTCTTGTGCGTTGCCGTACTGCACGCCGCCGCCAACGCCCTCCTCATCAAAGAGAACGGTCTTGCCATCGGCAGAAAGGTCCGCAGGATAGGAGTAGTCGAGCCAGGAAAGATCCCGTTCTTTCGTCGCGCCTTCCGATAGAGTCATCACTTCGCGTCGTCGCCCCGCGCGAGCCAGCAGCACCCGCCCATCTCGCCAGATGTCGAACACAACCAGCGTGCCGGGTATCCGCGTCACCAACCGCTCTTTCCCGTCAATGCTGATTGCGGAGAGGTAGTGATCGACACCCAATTCGCTGGCGGTGAACCAGATTTCGCCGGCAGGTGACCACGCAAGACCCTGCGTACCGTACCAGTAACGAGTCAGCATTTTCTTTTTGCCGGACAGATCGACCACGGCCACAGCCCCGCCGTCGTCCCCCTGATTGGGATGGTCAATGAATGCCACGTAATCGCCTTTCGGCGACACTCGCGGATAACTGATCCAGCCGCCGCTGGTCTCGTAGAGTACCTTACCGATGGGAAATTCCAGCCGGTCGCGGCCACCCACATTGCGTACAACTGCCAAACTATTTCCGTCCGGAGACCAATCCGCCCATTCCACATTCTCGAGTACCGGGCGGGGTGCCCCACCCGCTAACGGCGCCCGCGCGAGTGTACCCATGTTTACCCACGTTCCTACGGGACGGCTGTCCAGCGAAAGCGCCATCTCGCCTGTCGACGAAACCGCCAGAAGCTCGGCGCGTCCCAATCCCAGCGAGCGCGATTCGACCGTGCCCTGCCGTGCGGCAAATATTTCCCCGGGGTTCCCTTGCCACGCGGCGCTGTATAAGATCGTCTGCCCATCCGGCGCGAATCGGGCCGAGCGAATCTCGCCGCGGCGGAAAGTGATCTCGTGGTACAGCGGGGCACTGGCTCCTGCCGATCCCCATAGGCGCTTGCCTGCGATTAATCCAGCTGCAAGAGCAACCAGAAAACCCAGGCAGAACAGCACGGGCAGAAGCGGACTCCGCCGCCGTGTCTCGCTTGGAACCTCCACCGCGCCGCTGGTCAAAGCTGCCGGGGCAACCGCTTTCACACCCGCACGGGAAGAATCGGTATCACGTTTCAGCCGCTTCAGGTCGGCGCGAATCTCCGCCGCACTCTGGCAGCGCAGCTCGCGATCTTTTTCCAGCGCCTTGTTCAGGACAACTTCCATCTGCACCGGCAATCCCGGATTCAACTGGACCGGCGGAGCAGGAACCTTATTGAGAATCGCTTCAAAGATGATGGCCGAGGTCGCTCCCGAGAACGGCTGCCGCCCGGTTGCCATTTCGTAGAGCACTACCCCGAAAGAAAACAGATCGGTGCGATGATCCAGCGTCTCGCCGCGCGCCTGCTCGGGAGACATATAGCCAATGGTGCCCATCGCCGTGCCCGGAGTGGTGAGTTGATCAGCGCTGACCGCGGTCGCCGCGCCCACGGTTGGGACCGAACCATCCACGACGTTGCTGCCTTGCGGAGTAAGTTTCGCCAACCCAAAATCAAGGATCTTGGCCTGACCTCTTTGCGTGACAAAGATATTCGCCGGCTTGATGTCACGATGCACAATCCCGCCGGAGTGAGCCGCATCGAGCGCATCCGAAATCTGAATCCCCAGCTCAAGCAACTGCGCAATCTTCAGCGGACGCCCCTCAATCATGTGCTTCAGAGTCCGGCCATCCAAATACTCCATGGCAATAAACGCTTTGCCATTCTCCTGCCCGATGTCGTAGATGGTGCAAATGTTCGGATGGTTCAGAGCAGAAGCAGCTTGCGCCTCGCGCTGAAAACGGCTGAGGGCTTGAGGATCTTTGGCGACGTCGTCGGGAAGAAACTTGAGGGCGACAAAACGATGCAGCCGAATGTCCTCGGCCTTATAGACAACCCCCATGCCACCGCCGCCCACCTTTTCGATCACGCGGTAGTGCGAAATGGTCTGTCCGATCATCGTTCAGCGATCATGGTTTAGCGACCATGGTTTAGCGATCAACGAATAGAGCCCGCTCCGTGCGCGACCATCTTAGGGTCGAAGCTCTGGCAAGTCAATGCACTGACGGGATATTACGCATTGAGGGGATTTTGCTACAACCCCGACTACGTGCAAGCGGCTCAAACACGGTGGTCTCAATTGGCGGGTTTACTAACTTGGGCTGGAAGTGGCGTGAAGCAAGATTCTAAATTGTGTTGACTTGTCAACTACCCAAGCGTAGCTTTGTCTCTGTTTTTTTGCAGTCTAGGGACTGTCGCCGGTCGATCGCTGGTCAATAAAGGATGCAAGAATGGCTACTAAGAGATGGATTCTTTGCATATTCACCATGTTGTCTAGTCTGAGTGTCCTCGCATGGGGGGACAATCCGGTGCCGGTGTTGCAAAGTCTTAGTTCCACCGCAGCCCCGGTCGGCAGCCCGACATTTGCGTTGCAACTTTATGGCAGCAATTTCGTGTCAAATTCGGTAGTACGTTGGAACGGGCACAATCGCGCAACCACATACGGCGGTTCGGGTCAGCTAACGGCTACGATTCTTCAGTCTGATCTCCTGAGCATAGGTAACAACCTGGTGACCGTCTTCAACCCGGCGCCGGGCGGAGGTGAATCTGCACCCCAGCCGTTTACGACCTTTGTATCATTAATGGCCAACGACTTGGTTTATAACTCCACGCAACAGCTGCTTTATGCCTCTGTCCCGAGCATCGTCGGGCCTGCAATGGGCAACAGCGTTGTGCCGATCGATCCAGCGACAGGGATCATTGGCAACTCAATCTTTGTAGGCAGCGAACCAAACAAACTGGCCCTCTCCAGCGATGACCAAGTGCTGTGGGTCGGACTGGATGGTGGCGCGGCCGTTCGGAAAGTGAACCTCGTCACCCACACAGCCGGCTTGAGCTTCCCATTAGGTGGCGGAACTGGGTTTTACAACCCGCCCTACACAGCCAAAGCCCTTGCTGTCATGCCGGGACATCCCGGCACTTTGGCTGTGTGCGACTCCGCTGGTCAGGTCGCCATTTACGACGATGGCGTTAAGCGCCCAGCAGAAGTCGCTTCACCATCCGGGGCTTTGAATGGAATGGCATTTAGCCCCTCGGGGGTTGACCTTTATGGAGTGGGCAGCGGATATGTATCGTTTACTGTGGACAGCACTGGGATCACCAGTGCGACGCTTCTCAATTCAAGCGAGACTTCGAATGACCTGCGGTATGACAACGCACGAGTGTATTTGACGAACGGGGCGGTGCTTGATGCTAACAGCGGTGTTCAGCTTGGCGCGTTCTACATAAATGACCAACAGCAGGCCTCAGGCCCGGTTGCACCAGATTCAACCATCGGGCGTGCTTATCTTCTGTATTCACCGGTCGGAAGTTCCACCAGACAAATCAACGCTTACGATTTGAAGACTTTTGTGCTGAAAGGAAGCGAGCCGATCGGTGAGGTCTATACCGGCTATTCCAGTACTGCGGCATCATTGGTCCGTTGGGGGTCTGATGGCTTGGCGTACATCGATAGCGACAGTTTTACCCTGAGCGGTCAGCTGTACATCCTGCACTCGAAGTTAGTCCGCGACCTTTCCAAAAAGCCCGCGGACCTTTCCATTAGTGCACAGGCTCCTGCCACGGCCGTCACCGGTTCGACCCTGACTTACAATCTCAGCGTTACGAATGGTGGCCCATACACCGCCCCGGAGGTCGTCGTCATCGACACCCTTCCGTCTGACACCGTCCTCCAATCGGTCAACGCCTCGCAGGGCTCGTGCAGCGGAACCGACGTCATCCGTTGTGATCTGGGTACTCTTGCAACAACTGCATCAGCCACAGTCACGGTGAACGTTATCCCGCTTACCGCCAGGACATTGAAAAATGGGGCCCAGGTGAGTTCGCCGCAAGGCGATCCTAATCTAAAGAACAACAAAGTGACCTCCACTACTGTCGTGAGCGGCAGCGAATATTACGCTGTGCCTTCGCTTTCCGCGATCTCCCCCAGCTTCGTGATGGCTAGTTCCGGAGATTTCACGCTTACCGTGAACGGCAGTGAATTCACGCCGCAATCGAAGGTTCGGTGGAATGGGACTGCTCTGAGTACCTCATATGTAAACGCGAACCAACTAACCGCAAGCGTGCCCAATTCACGGATCAACGCGATAGGTTGGGGTTGGATCAGCGTCTCCAATCCCATGCCCGGTGGCGGCACTTCCAGCAATCTGGCGCTGACGGTTTTCCGCGAGATTAGCCTGGATATGAACCACTTGCTTTATGACCCCTTCACGCGCAAGATTTACGCCACCATTCCCAGCACTGCGCCCCAGGTAACCGGCAACAGCATCGTCGCTATCGATCCGACTACTGGTCAGCTGGCGTCTCCAATCAATATGGGCAGTGAGCCGAACCGACTGGCCGAATCCGACGACGGAGTGTTCCTCTACGCGGGGATCGACGGCGCCCTGAGTCTCCGACGCCTGAATCTAATTACCGGAGCACGCAGCGTGCTATACCCGTTGAAAGCGCAAGGCACGCCCTCGGCGGCGCGCGACCTTGCAGTGATGTTCCAGCACCATAACAGTCTGGCGGTGGACCTCGGGTCGTGGAACGGCATTGGTCTTTTCGACATTTCCGGTAATACTGGGACAATGAGACCAAATCTGACAGGTCCCTATACTGGGTCAAGCCTTGCCTTTGGCAGCGCTTCAACGGTTTACTCGTATGACATCGACACTTCCGGTGCTCTTTTCTACCGATGGAATGTGACCTCAAGCGGACTGACGCAAATTGATGGGACAACCCTGAACGGATTAGGTGGGTTTAACGGCGGGTTTAAATTGAGCGGGGGCCTGGTATATGGAGTAGGTGGTGGTTTTGCCAATCCGAAGACCACAACTCCCGAGCAACTGGGGCAATACCAAGTGGATTTGGAGGGCGGCTTTGGGGGTGCGATCGCCGGTGATTCTGTGGCACCCGATCCTTCCATCGATGGGGTATTTTCCCTTGGTACGAACTATGCAGGCACTGAATACGTTGCGCTTGCGGCCTATGATCGGACCCGTTTCGTTATGGACGGATTCACCCCGTTCACCTACCTCACCGGCAACGATCTCGTCCGCTGGGGGCAGGACGGGTTGGCCTTCCTCGTGCCGCCGCAAAGCACTCCCGGTACCGGCCGGTTGGTACTCTTACGAGGGCCGTTCGTTCTGCCGAATTTGGCAAATCAGAATCCGGTTCCGACGTTGATCTCGTCTTCTCCCTCGAGCGTCCTTCATGGTGGTGGAAACTTCTATCTTTCCGTGACCGGCACAAGCTTTGTACCGGGCGCTGCGGTCCTGTGGAATGGCGTCCAACGGACAAGCACCTACGTCAGCGCGACCAAGGTCCGAGTGGCTATCCCTGCCGCGGATATCGTCAATGCGGGCACAGTGAACCTGACGGCGGTAAATCCGGGCACAGCCGCGTCCAATGTAATTGTGTTCACCATTAACTGAAGGCCGGAAGCCCTACCAGCCCGACTTTTTTTTGAGCTTGACCCTGCATTTCTACTCGGATAACATATAAGAAAACACATTAGCTGTTCGATAACAGCAGTGAGCGATTCCGGCTCTTTGACAATTTGAAGTGTTCCTCGCAGGGCGCGTCCCCCCTCGCAAGAACACCCACTTTCCGCCGAGAAAGCGTACCCGCTAAATCCTTTAGAAGGGATATTTTAGAGGGCACAGCAAACTCGCTGCCTGTTTTCAATGACTTACAAAGCAGAAAAGCTGGGAAATATCCCTTCCGTAAGTCCTTTAAAAGGGATATTTTACGAGGGTATCTCGAAAACAGCGTCTTTGTTTTCATAGATCTGGCAGGAAAACGTGTTTTTTCGGTATATACCCGGTACTGAATAGTAAACATCAACGCGAGGTCAGCGACCGAGCCCACACGCAACTAATCAAGTCGAGTTTTTGTGGATCGGGTCTCCGCGCAGCCAATTCCTACTGCGCCTTGCTAATCCCGCCAACTTCTGCAAAAATAACTGTTTGTCCAACCCCTGCCAGCAGAAATAGGAAAGGAACCAAAGTTCTGTGTTAATGATTCGTCTGTCGCGCACCGGTGCGCGTAAACAACCGCAGTATCGCGTGGTCGTTATTGAGAAGGAACGGGCGCGCAATGGCCGGCCGGTGGAGGTGGTGGGAACGTACAATCCCCGCACCGATCCTGCCAGCATCGAACTCAAACGCGAGCGCATTGATTACTGGGTATCGAAGGGCGCCAAGATGTCGGATCGGGTTGGCAAGATTGTGGCCAAGCCCGCTCCCAGCGCCGTCCCCGCCGCCTGATTTTGGCGGGCGTGGCACTAGCAGTTTCCAGCCCACCCGATAGGAACCGCATATGAGCCAGCAAAGCGGGGACGTGCGAGCTTTGATCGAGCAGATCGCGAAGTCGCTCGTCGACGAACCCGATCAGGTTTCGGTGAGCCAACTCGAAGGCGACGTGCTTGAACTCAAGGTCGCCCCGAACGACGTGGGCAAAGTGATTGGGAACAAGGGCCGGGTGGCACGCGCCTTGCGTTCCCTCATCGACGCAGCCGGAGTTCGATTGCACAAGCGTTTTACTCTGGAGATTTTGGAATAGGAGAGTCAGGAATCGCCGGCGACTTCATCACCCTGGCCCGCGTGCGAAAAACACAAGGACGCCATGGCGAAGTCGCGGTGGAGTTGCACACGGACGTTCCCGACCGGTTCAGAATTGGCCTGAGGCTTTTTGCTCTGGCGCAGGACAACAGCCGGCGCGAGTTACGGGTCGAAGAACTCTGGCCGCACAAAGCGCTCCTGGTTCTGAAGTTCGCGGGAGTCGATTCCATTTCGGATACGGAAGCTCTGATCGGCTGCGAATTGCAAGTCCCGCGAAGCGACCGGGCACAGCTTGACGAGGGATGGAATTACGTCAGCGACTTAGTCGGATGCGTGGTCTTCGATTCAGGTCGCGAGATTGGCAGAATTGAAGACGTTCAGTTTGGCGCGGGCGAAGCGCCGCTGTTGATAGTGGGCGCGGGAAGCAAACGGTACGAGATCCCCTACGCCGAGGCGTATCTAAAAAGCGTAGACCTCGAGCGCAAGCAGATACAAATGCACCTGCCCGAGGGAATGCTGGAACTGAACGCGCCGCTGACGGCCGAAGAAAAAGAGCAACAAGCTGGTTCACGAACGAAGAAAACATGAATTACAAAGGACACGAAGTTACACAAAAAAACCTTAAGCTCTGAGTTCTTGATTTCCTTCGTGGACCTTTGTGTCCTCTGTGGTTAAAGCTCTTGGTGTTCCGCGATGAAGATCGACATTGTAACGATCTTTCCCGACTTCTTTCGCGGGCCGCTGGATCACGGCATTATCCGCCGGGCGCAGGAAGCCAGCCTGGCGAAAATCGAAGTCCACGACCTGCGGGCGTTTGCGCATGATCGCCATAAGACCGTGGATGACCGCCCATTCGGCGGCGGCGAAGGCATGGTGCTCAAGCCGGAACCGATCTTTGAATGTATTGAAGCGCTGAATGTCGCGTCCCTAGAAAGACGGAACGACGCTCGCGAGAGTGTGGTGTTGCTTTCGGCGCAGGGCAAGCGATTCGATCAGAGTGTGGCCAATGAACTCGTCGCGCTGGAACGGATTGTCCTGATCTGCGGCCGTTATGAAGGCGTCGATGAGCGGGTGGGCCACTATTTAGCGGACCGCGAGTTGTCCATCGGCGACTATGTGCTAAGCGGAGGCGAACTGGGAGCGGCGGTGATTGTTGATTGCGTCACGCGGCTGATTCCCGGCGCGGTGGGCAATCAGGCATCGACGCAGCAGGAATCGTTCACAAGGTTCCCCGATGCGCAACCTGGGAACGGCCCGAGTTCGACGTGCACCTCGGGCGGATTGCTGGATTACCCGCACTATACGCGTCCCGCGGATTTCCGAGGCATGGGAGTTCCGGAAGTGCTGGCGTCCGGCAATCATGAAGAGATACGACGCTGGCGGCATCGTACAGCACTTGAGAAAACGCTGCGCAACCGGCCCGATCTTTTGGACAAGGCCGTGCTCAGCGATGAAGACCAGAAATTGCTGGCCCAGATCACGGGCAAGAACTTATAGAACAGAGGACAAGAGTATGTCGAACCTCATCATTGAAAAACTGCTGGCCAAAACCAAGCGCACCGACCTTCCGAAATTCGCACCGGGCGATTCCGTCCGCGTACACGTCAAGATCAAGGAAGGCGACAAGGAGCGCACGCAGGCCTTCGAAGGAGTGGTGATCTCGCGTTCGCGAGGCCCGCAGGCCAGCTTTACCGTGCGCAAGATCAGCTTTGGTCAAGGGGTCGAGCGTATCTTCCCCGAGAACTCCCGCGTGATCGACAAAGTAGAGTTGGTCCGTTCCTCCAAGGTTCGCCGCGCCAAGCTGTACTACTTGCGCGCGCTGCGTGGCAAGGCTGCCCGCCTCAAAGATGTCGACCGCGAGCACGCGGCCGCGGCAGCACCGGCGAAGTAGTCGGCTGAGCCCTACACTCTGGGGGAACCAGGCGGCTGGAAACTTGCCCCTGGTTCATCCCCTGGCCACACGGCCGTCAACGCTAACCCCACAACGATTCCCACCGTGACCTCAACAAAGCGATCAACCGCAACGACCCAGGCCTGTTTCGTGCGCGCGATGAGCATCACAATTGCTAATGTAACGCTGGCAAGCCGGTACGCGTCCTCAAGACGCAGCGCGGCGCAAATCAATCCGATCACGAATACGCCTAAGCCGAACACGATCAGGTTTGACCCGAAGTAGGTCGTCAGCAGCGCGCCCATCAGCGCACCCAGCGCGGTTCCAGCGAAGCGCTGTTCGGATACGGTACGCGCTGCGCCGAGGGTCGACTGCATAATGATCAGAGTCGTGATCGTGGCCCAATAGGCTTCGGGAAGCCCGAGAGCGCGGGCCACGATCAGCGATGCAACTGCCGCCACCGCGGTTCGAGCCGATTGCACCAACACTCGCCGGTTCACTCGATGCGAGAGACTGCTGCTCGTGTCCGGCATGTTCCCTCCTGCACGGCGTGGCCATTCTAGCTGACTGCGAACGAAGTTAGTTGGATTGCAAACCGGAGTGCAAACCGGAGTGCCAACCATAGATTCGCGCACTGCTCGACGGAACTCTTTTTTGAACTTGCTCCACAGGGCCGAACTCGGCGAAGATGCAATTATCTCGATCTTGTCGTCTTGCCAGTTCGTGTCGGCCAAGCTCAAACTCGCTCCCGAGAAAACGATCTCAGCTTCTGCTGCCAAGCTTCGTCTACTGAAGCGCCTGCATTGCACGGTGAAATTTGAGAAACAAGCCTGGCAAACGGGCGCGCGACTGATCGCGGGCGTGGACGAAGTCGGCCGAGGTTCCCTGTTCGGACCAGTCGTTGCCGCCGCCGTCATTCTCGATCGCGGCTATCGCATTCGAGGCCTGCGCGACTCCAAGCTGCTGCTCGCCGAGCGGCGCGAGGTGCTAGCGGAGCGCATCCGCGAACACGCCGTTGCCTGGGCCATCGCGGCCGTGGATGCTGCCCGCATCGATCAAATCAATATCTATCAGGCTTCGCGAGTTGCCATGCGCGAGGCAGTTATTCGTCTGAAGCCCGGCCCAGATCATTTGCTGATCGATGCCATGCGCCTCGATTGTGAGCTGCCGCAGCGAGCGATCATCCACGGCGACGCGCTTTCCGCTTCCATTGCTGCCGCCTCGATTCTCGCCAAGGTGGAACGTGATCGCATGGTCCGCGAATGGGATCCGGTGTTTCCCGTGTACGGTCTGGCTTCGAACAAGGGATACAGCACGCCTCACCACCTCGCCGCCCTCCGCCAGCACGGACCGTCTCCTCTGCATCGCCAGTCGTTCGCTCCGGTCTGGAATAATCCCGTGCCGCAAGAGGTTCTAGCCTTCATGCTGGGGGAAAAGCCGGAAGGCGCGTTCGAAGAAATCACCGAAAGTGCTGGTTGAAAAACTGCCATTGCATCGGCATTGTGTTTCGTGGTCCATGTGCAGAAGTTTGCACGTTGACAGGCCCCGTACTTGTGCTCTAAAGTTGCGGACGCTCTACTACCGGGCATCGTTTACGCTCCAACCGGGTCCGATTAGTTCTGAGCCTGCTGGCCATCCAGCCTGGGAATTTAACGAATCAAGTTTGGCCGGCTCGTCAAGGTAACTAAGTGGACTTCATCAGCGCGCGAATATCTCCCTGCATTCTATTGGCGGTTCTGCTTGCGCCCCTCGGCTACTCGCAAGACTCTCGCAGCCCAAACCCTGCGACCTCAGCAGGAAACTCAACGTCCACATCTGCAAAGAAGACTTCGGCGGGAACGGACCGAGTAGTACTTAAAGTTGGCGATGTGGAGGTCACTGAGGCAGAGTTCGAGTCCAGGGTCGCCGCGATCGAACCGCAAACGGACCCCGATAAGGGCAGCGTCACGGGGAAGGACCAAAGAAAATTGGGCGATGACTACGCTTCTGTGCTGATGCTCTCGCAACAGGCCGTGGCCAATCACCTCGACTCTTCCCCAGAGGTTAGCCGGCAGCTCGCCATCGCTCGGATGCAGGTTCTGTCCGACGCCGAATTCGCCAGCCTGATGCGTCAGGCTACGCCGAGTTCCGAAGAAATTAGCCAATACTATTCTGTCCATCTGTCGGACTATGACGAAGTGCAGATTCGCAGGCTGTTCATTTGGAAACAGCGAGACAACTCCAAGACTGCGCAGGTTTTAAGTTCGCAGGCTGCCAGGGCCAGCGCCGACCAGATTCGCAAGGAGTATGCGTCGGGAACCGACGTAAAGAAACTCTCGGAGGATCTCAGGAAATCCGGCGAGGGCATGCTTGATCCGGAACCGCTGACTTTTTCACGTGGAGAGCTATCACCGCAAATGGAGAAAGTGGCGTTTGCGCTTAAAGAGGGCGAGTGGTCCGAGGTTGAAGATAGTCCGGCGCGCGTTCTTCTCATTCAACTGGTTAAGCGCGACCGCCAACAACTCGAGCAAGTGTCGGAGCGCATCGAAAAAAATCTGCAAGGCGAAAAGATGCAAGCGTTATTGGACGATCTGAAAAAGAAAGCCGGAATCTGGATGGACCAACAGTATTTTGGGACTGCGGTGGCTCCTGTCCCGGGCGCGCAGCGGCGTGTTTCTGTCCCACCGTCGCAGCTTCAAGAATCAGCAAAAAAAAGGGGAAGTGACAATGAAGATGAACGACAGAAGTAGAAGTTTCTGCTATTTTGCGCTTCCAGTACTGTTACTGGCGGCGTGCGTCTTTCAACCGTCGCTGGCCAGCGCCCAAATGACTTCGATGGGTGTCGACTGCTCCCAGATCAACGTTCCATCACTCATGATGCAGGACAACCTGCGCGCCGGCCGAATCCTGATTGAGTGCGGCATCGTGCAAGGTGGAGGGTCGACGGCGGGTGGCGTGACTCACAGGCTCACCGCTCCTCCCAACATCCGCGTCAGCAATGCATCAGGTTGTAACTCCTCCGGGGACTTGTGTGGGAGCGAAAGCATGGTCGCGGTCAGCACCGCGGATAAAGGCCAGACCATTGTGGTCAACTATAACGCTAACGGGTCGTTCAACGGCGGAAACTACTTGGCTACTTCCTACTCGCACGACGGCGGAGCGACCTTTACGGAAATCTACCCTACGGACGACGGCTCCCACGGTGAAAGCGTTTCGGATCCAATTGTTGTTTACAACTCCAAGCTGGGCAAGTTCTTTGGTGGCGACCTGGTGACTGGTTGCGGCGGCCAGGGTATTGGCTTGTGGAGCTCTAAGGATGGAAAAACTTGGACGGTTGGAGCTTGCGCCCATAACGGCAGCTTCGACGACCGCGAGTCGATGTGGTCAGACAACGAACCGACCAGCGGAACGTATGGCCGCATGTATATCTCATACAATGACTACACGACAAGCTGCGGTGCGGGTGGTTGTCTTTTCGTTACCTACTCCGACGACGGCGCCACTTGGAGCACACCGTTGCAACTCAACAACAATGGCATCTTCTACCGCGACGTGCAGGTCACCGGCTCGCCGCGCGGGGCAAAGTTGGTCGGGAAGAACAGCACCGTATTCATTGCCAGCATGGATGAGGGTGGCGGAGGGAACGCTACCCGCCAGAACCTTATGTTCCGATCAACCGACGGCGGCAAAACCTGGACTCAAGTGACTATGGGTCCGCGATACAACGCAGTCGGTGATGCGGGCTGCGCCACTAACTCGTATTTCTACCAAGTCAATCCCATCATCCGGCACATGGGCTGGGGGGAACCGGCAGTTGGCCCCAATGGCGTGGTCCACTACGTCTACGCCGGGGCAGGGACGAACGGCGACCATGGAGACATCTTCTACCAACGTTCGACCAACAATGGCAAGACCTGGTCGAAAGCAATCAAGCTCAACACTGACAAGGACGCTCCCAATAAGACGCAGTGGATGCCTTCGCTGTCCGCCACCTCGGACGGCAACGTCACCGCCTCTTGGTATGATCGTCGCAAAGCGACCAGCGCTTGCAACAACGTTGGGGATCCGGGATGCAACTACGAGCGCGTGGGCCGTCAGTCGAAGACCAACGGTGCTTCCTGGCTAGCAGACATCACGATCAGCACCAAAGTGATCACACAGCCAGCCCAGGACGACCAAAGCGTTGTGTCCTGTTATGCGGGCGATTACGACTACAACATGGCTTTGAACGCGGCTGACGCGGGGAACTCGACCGGGTCTGCGTATATTACCTGGACCGACGGCCGAAAGAAGGTTGGCGGCATAAATATGCAGAACGTGGACTTGGCCACGACGCCCGAGCCGTAGAACGGTCCGTTAACCTTAAGAGGGCAGCCGTTTTCGCTGCCCTCTTTTTGTTTTTGAGGACGATTGCTGTCCGTCACACTCTTCTCTTGCTAGTCGTCGTCCTGAAATTGGCGTGAGCCGGGTGAAGGATCTCGCGCGGAGTGCGACAAACTTGGGGGCCGTGCGACCGCTTTATTCCTGCCAGTCCGCGCGAGATCCTTCGTGGCCTGGCGGCCACTCAGGGTGACGTCAAGGGAAGAGAAAAACGAACAGAGGCGGCAATAGCGCCAATTACGATGACGTCAAGTAACGCCAGCACCGATGATATAGTTTCATGCTCCACGATCTTTCCGGAGGGCTGGATGCGATTCAGAAAGAGCACAACGATCTTGTGGGCAATTCTCTGTGCGGGCGTTGCATTTTGCGCTCAGACATCCGCGGCGCAGGCAACCTTGGCGATTCGTGGAGGAAAGATTTATCCCATCAGCGGACCGCCGATCGAGCATGGAGTGTTGGTCGTCGCCAACGGGAAGATCGTAGCGGTAGGTGAGGAAGGCAAGATAAAGCTTCCGCACGGCGCCACAGTCGAGGACGCGACCGGCAAGATCGTTATGCCCGGTATTGTGGACTCACACTCTCACATCGGAATTATTGCCAACCCAATGGCCGAGGACTCGGGCGATGCCAATGAGTCGAGCGGCCCGATCGAACCTGGTCTGCGCGCCATGGATGCGATTGATCCTGCTGACCCGAATATCCGCATGGCGACCGCCGGAGGAATAACTACCGCGAACATTATGCCGGGCAGCGGAAATGTGATGGGCGGACAAACGGCATACGTCAAGCTGCGCGGGAACACGATTGAGCAGATGCTGATCCCAGGAACCATTGGCGGAATGAAAATGGCGAACGGGGAAAACCCGAAACACTACGGCGCCAAAGATAAAGCTCCCATGACGCGCATGGAGGAGGCGGCGCTGGCCCGCGGAATTTACGAAAAGGCCACGCAGTACAAAGCGAAATGGGAGGCTTACAACAAAGCCATCGCGGCCGGTGACAAGACTGCGAAACAGCCGGATCGCGATCTCGATCTCGATCCGGTGGTCGAGGTTCTCGAAGGCAAGCGCATAGTCCACAACCACACTCACCGCGCCGACGACATTATGACGGCGCTTCGCTTGTCGGATGAATTCCACTACCGCCTGGTGGTGCAGCACGGAACCGAATCCTGCCTGGTAGAGGATGAACTTGCGAAACGGCACATCCCCGTGAGCTTTACGATCGTGGATTCTCTGGGAGGAAAATTTGAGACCATCAACCTTGACCTCGGGTGCCCAGGTAGGCTCGAAAAAGCAGGCATCAAAGTCGCACTCAACACCGACGATCCCGTTACCAGTTCGCGGCTCATCATTCGTCAGGCTGCGCTGGCGGTGCGCGGAGGAATGAGCGAAGACGCGGCATTGAAGGGGCTGACTATCTATCCCGCGGAAATGCTCGACTTGGGGAATCGCATCGGGACGCTTGAGCCCGGCAAGGACGCCGATTTCATCGTATTGAGTGGGCCACCTTTTAGTGTCTATACACATGTGCTCGAGACCTGGATTGAGGGGCAGAAAGTTTTCGATCGCAGCAAGCCTCAAGATCTGCGTTATGCGACGGGTGGATTCGGCCTTGTTGATCGCCTTCCAGCCTCACCCCGAGGAGGGAACTGATGCGCCCGCTTCGCTGGTTCACTCTGCTGCTCTGCGTGGCCTCGGGAACAAGCCTGCCAGCGCAAAGTATCGCGGTGTTTGCCGATCACCTTTACACCATGGCGGAAGGATCGCAAGGTGGACCAGGCATGGTGTTGATCCGCGACGGAAAAATTGAAGCTGTGCGCCTTGGCCCGCACCAGTCGTCGCCAGAGGGATACACGTTGATTAAAGCCGCTTTCGTCACTCCTGGCCTGATTGACACGGACACCACTGCGGGAATCTCCGGCGCCTTCAACATTCCCGCAGATCAGGACCAGGACGAGGCGACCGATCCTAATACCGCGGATGTGCGCACGCTCGATAGCTTCAATCCCAATGAACGGCTCTTGAAGGTCCTGAATCAATACGGTGTGACCACGGTGCAATCGGCGCCGGGGCCGCGCAATCCGATTGCTGGTCGCGCCGGGATTTTCAAGACTGCCGGGCCCGGCTCCACGCCCCCGACCGTGGAGCAATTAGCCGTTCGTCAGGAATCCGCCATGGTCTTTAACCTTGGGGAAACTCCCAAAGTTACTTACGGAAAGAAGGAAAAGGCTCCGACCACGCGCATGAAGACGGCAGAGATCATCCGTCATGCGCTGTCGGAGGCCAAGGCCTACGAGGAGAAATGGGACAAGTGGAAGAAAGATGGGGCTGACGTTACCAAGCAGCCCGCACGCGATATGAAGCTTGAAGCTCTGGTTCCGGTCGTGGACGGGAAAATGCCGGCGATCTTTAACGCATATCGCGCGGACGACATTGACACGGCCATCCGCATCGGCACTGAGTTTCATCTCCGGTATATGCTGGCTTCCGTGACCGAGGGCTATCTCATCACCGATGCGATTCGTCGCGCGGGTGTGCCGTGCCTGGCCGGTCCAGTCATGCAGCGCTTTGAATCGCTGGAGACTGCCAACGCGACCTTCGAGAATCCCGCAATTCTCAAGAGGGCAGGAATTCCGGTCGCACTGATGACTGGCTACGAAGGCTACGTTCCGAAGAATCGCATCGTGCTTTTCGAAGCAGGTGTCGCCGCCGCAAACGGATTGGGAATGGAAGAGGCGCTTCGCATGGTGACGGCGGACGCAGCGAAGATTCTCGCCATCGACGATCGTGTTGGTTCGCTCGCCCCCGGCAAGGACGCCGATATCGCACTCTTTGACGGCGACCCTTTCGAGTACACCAGCCACGTCGTCGCGGTCTTAACAACAGGAGAGCTGAGCTACCAGCGAAACAAATGAATTGGTCGCCGCTCCCCATCTGTGAAACAGTTTGCAGCATTGACGTTCTGGTGCGCCAAGCGTAGCGTCGAGTCTTCGGCTTCCGCATTTAGTTCCGTGCAAGCCGCTGAGGAGAGTTCATGCGATACGGGTTTCGGTGCGTTTTTGTATTTGTCTTAGGTCTTACTTTAGCTTCGGCATCTTGGGCACAGTGGTCGTCCGATCCATCCAAAAACCTTGCACTCGCGGACAGACGCAACGGAAACGACCAGGTGCAGCCAAAGGTTCGGCCGCTTTCGAACAATGGATGGTATGTGAGCTGGTTCGATGCTAATCCGAATAGCCCGCCGCCGATCGGCTACAGCGTCTTTTTGCAGCGCCTGAATCCTGAAGGCGTGGAGCAGTTTCACCACGACGGCATCGAAGTGGCCCACTTGGGCAATAGTTCGACCGAGGACTACGGCCTCGACGTAGACACGACAGGCAACGCTTTGCTTGCCTTTCTCGACACACGCGAAGGGGCCAATCAGCAGGTCACCGCGGCGAAGATGAGCCCAGCCGGAAAGGCTCTCTGGGGAAAGCTTGGCGTGCAACTCACCCATGGCCAGTCAGCTTCAAATGCCGCTCCCAAAATCGCCGGGACGAGCGACGGTGGCGTCGTCGTAGCTTGGACGAGCAACAGCAATGTTGTGCTGCAGAAACTCGACCCGAACGGTCATCCTCTGTGGGGTAAGGGAGTCGTGCTGTACGAATCCGGCTACAACTACGGCTTGGCCGACTTACACGCGACGGCTGGCGGGTCCGTGATTGTATCGTGGACCCGCGACCATGGCTTTGGCAGCGATCGTTACCTCTACGCCAACAAGCTTTCGGCCAGTGGAAAGCTTCTGTGGGGAAAAGGGCACGTACACGTACTCGACAGCGGTTCGCTTCAATTTGGCAATTACCCATATTTCGTTCCGGACGGAAAGGGTGGGGCCGTGTTCGCCTGGTACACCAGCAGTCCGTCTCTGCAATGTTTTGCGCAGCACATTCGCGCCGATGGCAGCGAAGCTTTCCCGCACAACGGTTCTGCAGCGTCGACCGATACGAATCAAGTGAGGGTTTCGCCAGCAGGATCCTACCGGGGAGGCACGGACGAGGTGTTTCTGTTCTGGACAGAAGAGGACTCGAACCAAGTACTCAACGGAGTGTACGGACAGAAGTTTAATAGCACGGGCACGCGCGAATGGGGTGATTCTGGCTTGACGGTTGTGCCTTTGGGGGCAGATCAGCAGATTTTCGTTCAGAATGTGCAGATCGGCACGGGCGCCCTCGCGTTCTGGGTGGATCAAGCTGGGTTCGGGTCTACAACCATCCAGGCGGCTCGGCTCAACAATGAAGGAAAGTTCGTGTGCAAGCAGTTCCCCGTCTCCTCGCTGCCAGCCAATAAGGCAGGGCTGTCGTCGGGCAAAGTTCCCTCGAGACTTTCAGCCGTGGCCTGGGAGGATGACCGCATTGGCAATAACGGCATTTATATCCAGAACGTCAACCCCAACTGTTCGCTGGGCCAGTAGCATCCGCGCTTGGCATTGCGAAATGGGTATGTTTCTCTGATTTGTACGGACGGCCAACTGCTCTAGCTGAGTTTTACACGAGGGCGGTGCCGACCGGCGCGCTCGCATTATTCCGAGCGAAGTTTCCGCAGGATCATCCACAACCGCAGGCGATTTCTGCGGCGGTCGAAATGACAGTGCGAAATTGAGTGTTGCTCTATTTTGCGCTCAATAGGTTTTCTTTGTGTACCTTCGTGTCCTTCGTGGTGGATCTTTTCAAAATGCGTTTACCACAAAGGACACGAAGGTACACAAAGGAACGCTGTGACTACGCCCCCCTTGCCGGCGTCATTCCCAGCTTCATGCGCATCTCCTTCGCCAAAGCGTCCACGGCTCGCATTTTGGTCTCGGCAAACAAAGGGAGATTCGGAACGTCCAGCACCATCTCACAAGAAAGCAGCAATGCCGTGATCGAATCCTTCAGTTCGTTGCGCAGTGCCTGTTCCGCCTCCTGCCTTGCCACCAGCAATTCTCGCTTGCGCCGGTGAAGCGCTGACCGCAATTCGCGAGACACTCGCTCGATTCCATTGATGGCGAAGTTCGAATAAACGGGCACGGCGGTTCCCATATGTTTCAGGATGGTGTCGACGTCTTCGGGTTCTGCATCCAGCAATAGTTGATCCATCACCACGGCTGAAAATTCGTGCGCTTGTAGTTGCGTTACGGCTTCGCGCAGCGTTGCCGCCACCTGCACAGGCTCAGCTGCGGTTTTCTGCAGCGCTTGCACACAGGTCTGAACTTTTGCCAGAGATGTAATCAATAGAATCATGCTCTGAGCAACTGCACGTGATGCGCCAGACCCGCCGATTGATAACACGCGACTTGCGCAGTCTTCCCACGTTCCCCGGTTTCATTGCGGGAAGCTCGGCCCGGATTCGAACCAACTAGGCTTGAAAGTCATACTCCTTCAGCTTGCGATAGAGCGTGGTCTTGCCGATGCCCAGCAGCCGCGCCGCCAGCAGCTTGTCCCCGTTGAGTTGCGTGATCGTGCTGAGAATCGTCTTCCTCTCCACTTCCGAAATGGGGATGATTTTCGCGGAACTATCTGTTTCGACCATGCTGTGGCCGTTGCCTCCATTGAGGGCACTGGGCAAATCGGCAACCTGGATTACGAGCGCGCTGTTCATGGCGCAGGCCCGCTGCAAACAGTTCTCCAGTTCCCGCACATTGCCGGGCCAGTCGTAGGCCAGGAGGACCTTCATGGCATCGTCGCTGAGGGTGCGCTCTTGTCCAAAATCGCGAGCCATCCGCTCCAGAAAATACGCCGCCAGCACTGGGATGTCTTGCCGCCTTTCCCGCAAAGCGGGAATGCGCAGGTTGAGCACATTCAGGCGGAAGTACAGATCGCGCCGGAAGGTTCCCTGCGCCACCGCCGCTTCCAGATCGCGATTCGTTGCAGCGAGGATTCGCACATTGATCGTCGTACGCCGGGTACTGCCAACCTGGCGAATCTCCTTCTCCTGAATCGCCCGCAGCAGCTTCGCCTGCAGATCGATCGGGAGTTCTCCAATTTCATCGAGAAACACCGTACCGCCCTCGGCCATGGCCAGCAAACCTTCCTTCGCCTGTACCGCGCCGGTGAAAGCGCCTTTTACATAGCCGAACAGTTCACTCTCGATCAACGTGGGAACCAGCGAGCCGCAGTCGACGGGAATGAACGGCTTGTCTCGAAAAGGGCCCGAGAAGTGAATGGATCGGGCCACCATTTCCTTTCCGGTGCCGCTTTCGCCCAGAATCAATACCGGATGATTGCTGAGCGCCGCCTTGGCGATCATCCGGTAGAGCTTCTCCATTTCAGGGGCGCGCCCCACGATGCTGCCAAAACCCAGCTTTGACTTGATCTTCTCGCGCAGCATGCGGTTCTCAGTTTTCATCCTCAAGTGGGTTGCAACCCGCTCCAGCAGAAGCTTCAATTCGTCGATTGTGAAGGGTTTGGTTACGTAGTCGTAGGCGCCGTTCTTCATGGCCTGCACCGCCGACTGTACGGTAGCATAACCGGTCACAACCACGACCTCGGCATCGGGACGGCGGTGCTTGATCTTGTGCAATGCCTCTAATCCCCCGCGCCGGGTAATTTCAGATCGAGCAAGACCACGTCCACGGCTTGCGAGTCGAGCAAGCGGTAGATATGTTCCGCCGACTCAGCCACCATGGTGTTAAAACCGAGGGATTGCGCTACTTCGCGGCACACATCGCGAACCGCGCGTTCGTCGTCGACGATCACCAGATTTAACAAGTTCGCCGCTTCAAGCTGCGGCGGATTAAACGCGTGGGCGATGGCGCTGGTCATAGGGATTTACCTTTTCCTTTCGCTTTCCTCGGTCCTTGAATTTTCCGATTCGGAGCAGGGCTGATCTTGTTCCCAACTCCGGGAACATTGGGCAGTAGGGATTTCGCTTCAACTCGGGGCAGGTGCACAAGCACCCGCGTGCCTCTTCCGGCCTCGCTTTCAACTTCGATCCTGCCCCCTTCGTGAGTCACAATTCGATGGACCGTGGCCAGTCCCAGTCCATTTCCTTTTCCCGGTTTCTTAGTGGTAAAGAAAGGCTCGAACAGACGGGAAAGGGTATCCGCGCCCATGCCGCAACCCGTGTCGCAAACTGCAAACGAGACCCAGGAATCGCAAAATTGGTTGCGCGCGTCGCGTTCCATGATCGGCCCATCGCAGTTTCGCGTGCTCAGCGTGACCCGGCCGCCCTCAGGCATGGCATCGCGCGCATTCAATACCAGGTTCAGGATGATCTGCTGTGCCTGAGCGAGATCGATCTTTACCAAACCCAGGTCATCGGCGAGCTCGGACACCAGTTCGATGTTCTCGCCAATCAGGCGCATGAGCAGATTACGGACCTCGCAGATAACATCATTCAGGCAAAGCAAACGAGGTTCGATCGCGCGTTGCCGGGCGACGGCCATCAACTGCTGGATAAGCCCCGCACCCTGCTCCCCGGCCTTGCGGATCTCCTCAGCAAAACGTCGTAAACGATGGTTCTCCTCCAACCCGGCCAGAATTAGTTCACTGCAAAGCACCATCCCGGTGAGCAGGTTGTTGAAGTCGTGGGCGACGCCACCAACGAGGCGGCCGATAGCCTCCATCTTGTGGGCCTCACGCAGCTGCTGCTCGGTCTGCGCTTGCTGGCGGTCCCCCGGTTCCTCAGTTCTTAAGTGAAGTTGTGCGATTGCGCTCATAGCTCGCGTCTGTCCGATCACAAGAGAGGTAGGAGTCACGCCTCCGGGCGTGCTCCCCATTTGGGAAGTTTAGGCGGGCTTTCCCGTGGAGCGCTGTGATGGTTGAACAGGAACTTGCGGATTCAGAACCGAACCAAAACGGGAGGAAGAACGTGGCTCCAACTCTTACACCCACAACGGACAAGTGCACTTCACAACGGCTTCAGCCCAATCAATGCAAAGGCTGAGCCAGTCGAAAGGTGAAGCGGTGCCCTGTGGAAAACCTGATATCGCCCTGACTGGGAAGAAAAAAGGAGGCGCTGCCACTTCCGGAATTCACCGCCGAATCTGCCATCTCGCCGCTGCCGTCAGATTCGGAGCTCTTCACCGTCGGAGTTTTGCGGCTTTTATAGGACCCGCCTTTCTTGAAAATGCTGGAAGTCTGCAAAGCAATCGATTTTCCGTCCACGGCCAGCGACACTAAAGTCATGCGCAGGTAGCCGGGATCCTGTGGGCCTCGTGATGCTTTTGCCGCCAGCACGCTCCCGGTAAACGGCGTCCCCCGCGGCAACACTGTCCTGCCAGCAACCACCACAGGATCATCGAGCACTGCCTGAAAAGAGTCCCCGACTCGAGAATCCGCGCTGGAAAGGCCTAACTGCAATCGCACAGTCAATTCGATGCCGGCTGGAATTTCGTCGGTAGCGAATCCAGCAGTTGGAGACATGCCCCCGTTGTCCGAGACGCGATCAAAGGGCAGCTGATGGTTGTCACCGGTGGCGCCCGATGCTGGGACGGCGAGCTGCCGGGAGCATCCCGTCACCCAGGGCGCGATTCCGCAGGCCAAGGTCAGAACTACCGTCAACCTGCCGGCCCACCGCCATTTCTTCATGAACTGCATCCTGCCCGTTGGGAATTACTCGTGGCAAGTCGCAAGCCAGATACCAACTCTTTAACGCTATGAATCATGAGTTTAACGGCAGAAGCCGGTCGCGACCGATGTAGATTTTGCCTTGGTGATGTAGGCGCAGGCGTCCGCGCTCTGGCTTCGACAAGAATCCCCGTAACGCTCCCCGGAATTACGCCTACGAAACCTACTGGCTGGTCTTCTCCGCGCACTCTGCGGTCGTCCTCCGCGACCTCCGCGATTTACGATTTAGGGTTCTCCGAAGCTTTTTCAAAGCTTTACTCCAAGAGTTGACCATGGTCTATGACCATGGTATACTCTTCTTGAGAGTCTCTATGGAAGAAATTGCCATATCGAAGTTCAAAGCTACTTGCCTTGCTGTCCTGGAGAAGGTACGCAAGACAGGGAAGCCCGTGCTTGTGACCCGCTTCGGTCAACCCGTCGCCGAAGTCGTTCCTCCCGCCATTCCAAAAAGACCAGCGGATTGGGTCGGATCTTTCGCAGGCACCGCTAAAATCGTCGGCGATATCGTTTCCCCTGCCGCTGACGAGGAAGATTGGGAAGTTCTCCGCTGATGAGACTGCTGCTCGATACCCACATCTGGCTGTGGAGTCTTGTCGAGCGAAACCGTCTTTCCCAGCGGGTGATTAAGGAAATTGGACATCCTGATAACGAACTCTGGCTCTCGCCCATCAGCATTTGGGAGTTGGTCGTACTTTGCCAGAAGAGGCGAATAATCCTTGATCAAGACGTAGGCGCTTGGATTACGCACAAGCTGAGCGCTGTGCCGTTAAGGGAAGCACCTGTCACCTATGAAGTAGCGCGAGAAACCGGCCGTCTGCAATTGGCTAACCGCGATCCAGCCGATCGCTTTCTGCTTGCGACGGCCAAAGTCTTCGAACTCACCCTGGTCACTGCCGACGAACATCTGCTCAAGTCCCGCGATGTTTCCCTGCTCGCCAACCGTTAGCGGCAAATCCGGCCCTGCCTCAACTCAACGAAACAATTGCAGTTTGTGAACAAAACCCAGGCTGCAATTTCTTTCACCTTGACGAGAACCCGTGGCAAGGGCAAACTTTGAGGTCTGTGAATCGGGCATCCGTCCGAAATATCAAGATTAAAGATCAGGATTCAACGACCGGACCGAAGAGGAATTAATGAACCCCAAAGCCGTAATCGCTGCCGCCGTTGTGTTGGCCTCCAGTCTCACGCTCCCCAGCCCCCTGTCGGCCCAGAAGCCGGTGCAGAGCCGCCCGGAAGTTACTTACGACAGCTATCACGATACGTCGTTGCCGGTGCGCGAGTATTCCGCGGCCCCTCCGCAAGGACGCGCTCCGCGCGAAGTCGAGCACCCGCGGCCGCGTCGCATTCTCTCCGGCGCCTCCGTCCCGGTAGCAGATCGCGCGGAGCAGACTTATGAAGCACCACCAGTTTCCGCAGCAATCGGGCTCAACTTCGAGGGGATTCCGAACTGGGTCAACGGCACCCTGGAAGGAATTCCTTCCGATGACAATCTCGCGGTGGGCGCGACCCAAGTCGTCGAAACCATCAATACGGCGTACCAGGTTTTTGACAAAGCCACGGGAAAGTCGCTGTACGCTCCGCAGCAGATCAGCTCCCTGTTCACCGGCGTCCCGGGATTGTGCGGACAGGGAAACACCTTTTTCTGGACTGATCCGGTCGTGCTCTACGACCAGTTCGCCAATCGCTGGATCATCAGCCAGATTGCCGCCGACAGCACTTTCAGCACCGGGAACGAATGCATTGCCGTCTCCGAAACCTCCGACGCAACCGGCAGATATCACCGCTACATTTTTGAGTTCGGAAACAAGATATTCAACGACTACGACAAACTCAGCGTGTGGCCCGACGCCTACTATGCCAACTACAATCTGTTCGGCCCGAAGTCGTTTATCGCCGACGACGCCTGCGCCTACGATCGCGCCGCCATGCTGACTGGCGCAAAAGCAAAGGCGGTTTGCTTCAAGAATCCCAAAGAGTTCTCTTTTCTCCCATCGAACGCCGATGGCGCTACGCCTCCTCCATCGGGCGAGCCCAGTTTTTTTGTTGACCTTTCCAGCTCAACCTCTTTGCACCTGTACCGCTTTCACGTGGACTTCACTAACACCTCCAAATCGACCTTCAAGGGTCCGATCAGCATTCCTGTGAAGGCCTACACCATGGCCTGTGGAGGCGGAACCTGCATCCCACAGCCGGGAACAACGCAGCAACTTGATTCCCTCGGCGATCGCTTGATGTTCCGCCTGGCCTATCGGAACTTTGGCGACCACGAATCCCTGGTGGTGAGCCATTCGGTGATGACCAGCAAGGCCGCATCCGGCGAACGCTGGTACGAAATCCGCGACCCGAATGGTAAGCCCACGGTCTTCCAGCAAGGCACGTTCACGCACGGCGCCGATTCGCTGTGGATGGGCAGCATCGACATGGACAAAGCTGGAGACATGGCGCTCGGCTATAGCAAATCCAATTCCACCACCTTGCATCCTTCGATTGGATTCACTGGACGCGTGCCTAGCGATCCCCTAAACACAATGGAGAGTCCTGCCTTTATCTTCATTGGAAAGGGCTCCGCAACCGACGCCAATCGCTGGGGAGATTACAGCAGCATGGTCATCGATCCCGTGGATGACTGCACCTTCTGGTACGTGAACCAGTACATTCCAAAAACCATGCCCAAGAACGCGGTGACCTACCACACGCGTGTGGCCTCGCTCAAGTTTCCAACCTGCCAGTAAAAGCGAACGACAAAGGAAAAAACAGAGGAGCGGTCGACGCCGCTCCTCTGTAGTTTTGTGGCGCGAGTTGTGGGTTGATTAGTTGGTGCGTCGAGTGGATGCTCCGGCTGATGCGCTGTGATCGTCGTTCTCGGGCTGCATGACGAGGCCGTCAAACGGCGTCGCCGCCAGGAAGCGGCCGTGCACGACGCTGACTTGACGCAGTGGATAGCCGGTGTCAGGGCCACGAGTCCAAGTGCGTCCGTTGTCCTGACTCTCGAAGACCACGCCGGTTTCCGTACTGGTCGCCAGCAGGCGCTTGTTGTTCGGGTCATAGCTGATCGAGCTGATGTTCTTGTCCGGGAGGCCGTTCTGCATGTGCTCCCAGCCAGCTCCACCGTTCGGGCTACGGAATGCACCTTCCCGTGAGGCAAACATAATTTGCCCGTCAGAGATGGTGACACCGCGAATGCTGGTCACGTGGGAGGACAAACCCGAGTCCTGCCAGGTGGAACCGTTGTCCTTCGAAACCAGCACGGTGCTGCGAGTTGCTAGTGCGATCAGGCTTCCGTCGGCCTTGACGGAGACGAAGTCCTGCTTGCCCATCACCGGACCGCCGCTCCAGCTCTTGCCTTGGTTGGAACTGGTGAACAGTCCCGCGGAGGTCGCGGCCATCCAGGTCGACGGCGTGATTTCAACATCGTTCACGCGCGCGGTCAGAATGGAGCGAGCTTCAGTCTTTGTCTTGGCAGTGTGCGAGGAAGTCCGGTTGATGACGTCGTTAATCGGGCTCCACTCACGGCCATTTTTGGGCAACACGAACATGCCGCGATTCGTGCCCGCGACGAGTTCGCCGGTGCTGGTCTGCTTCAGGGTGAACACGTCGCGGCCGTCGAGGCCCTTGGCTTTTTGGGTCCAGTGCTGTCCGGCATCCTGCGAAACGAAGACGCCGCCCATTTCGCGGTCGTTTACCACGCCCACGAAAATGGTGTTGGAATCGTTCTTGTCGGCAATGATCGAAGTCACGTAACGATGGGTGTAGCCGTGATTCGTGGTGAGGAAGGTCTTGGCACCGTCGTCACTAGCCAACACGCCAGCACGATCGGTGGCCAGCATGACCCGCTGCGAGTTGCGCGGATCGACCATCACATCGTTGACCACGACTTCTGGATTGGTCACGCGGTTCCAGGTCTTGCCCGCGTCAGTTGTTTTCCAAAGGCCTTCCGTCGTTCCGGCATAAACAATTGCGGGATTGCTCGGATCCTGTTTCAGAACCCGGGTGCGCCGCGCAGAAAACGGAATTCCCTGAATCTTCGAGAAGGACTCGCCGGCGCTTGTGCTCTTGTAAATGCCGGAGCAGGCGCTGGCGAATACGACCGAAGGATTGGTCGAGTCGACGATGATCGAGAAAACGTCGGAGTCCTCGATCATGCCTTTGCTGATGTGGTGCCAGTTGGCGCCGCCGTCGTCGGTCTTCCACGCCAGATGCCAAGTGCCGGCATAGATCGCATTCGGATTCTTGGGATCGATGGCGATGGATTCAATGCTGTGGATGTCGGAGTTGCTGGCGGAAATCTTCTGCCAGCTCTTGCCGCCGTCGCTGCTGCGGAAGACGCCATCGACCGCGCCGGCAACCAGTGTCTTTGAGTCGGAAGCAGAAATCGCCATAGCGCGGATCGATTTGCCGTGCATGGCGGGCATGGTTTCCCAGGTCTTGCCAGCGTCTTGAGACTGGAACACGTCACCGGCCTGCTGGGTTTCAACGCTCCATGCTGCAGCGTACATTTTGTTCGTGTTCTGCGGATCGATGACAAGGTGATCGATTACATAATCGTCGCCGCTGCCGAGGTGGGCAAATTTCGACCAGTTCTTGCCACCGTCGGTAGAAGAGAAAAGGCTTCCCGTGCTGGTGCCCAGGAAGATGTGATCCGGGTTTTGGGGATCGTAGGCCAGGCTACGAACATCGCCCCCATCCGGTCCGAGCGCGGTCCATTGTCCGGCCCAAGCGGCGCTGGTAAGGCACAGCGCAAGTAGTACAAGTAGCAGCGCTTTGCTGCTGACAAAATGCTTTGCTTCGGAAATCATATAGCGGTTCGCCCCCAACGGAAGAAAATCCGTTCGCGGCAAGATTGACAGGGGAAGCGGAGGCGAGCAAGTTACCGAAGGAGAAGGAACAGTTGGTGTTCGGCTGAGAAAACGGTTTGTTGGCCGGCGGAAAGGCGCACCTTCTCGCAGCTGAGTTTGTTCCGTTTTGAAACGGACCTTACTGTTTAGTACCGGGTCCCCCCTCCCCCGTTTGGCTGTAAAATCTAGAAAGCAAACGACATAAATCTCGACTATGGGCTAGATCTTTGAGTTTTAAGGAGTTACACGCAAAATCTAGAGAACACGGGAGTTAGGAAGGAGCGGACAGGGGCTGCGATCCGTTTTGGAACCGAGCCGGGAATTGGCCGCGAACGATCGGCGTATTTCGCTCAAGGATACGATGGAGAATCAAAGCGCGATCAAGTAGCCGCGGGCAGTCCCATGGTCAGATTGTCAAAGATCGGTAATTATCTCGCAGAAAATCTGCTTTGGCTAATATTATCTGATTTGAAGCGCGCGTTCAACCGAAAAGGACTGGCTGCGGATTGGGACGGCACAATCGGAAAAGCAAGGGCTGAAACCGCGAAAAAGCGAGCTGGAACCGTTGTTCCTCAGTCTGTAACGGGTCCAGCCAAGTCAAGGCTCTCTGATTTCTGCCGATGTAGTTCTCTGACGCCTACCAGGAAAGGCTAATGCCTTGCGAACCGTGTTATTGGTCGAAGACAGCAAGCTTATGCGTGTTGAGAGGGAGCACACGCTCAAGAAGGCCGGTTATCACGTCGTTACCGCCGTTGACGGCATGGAGGCATTGAGTGTCGCCCACACGAGCCATCCCGACCTGATCCTGTTGGACATGATGCTGCCCAAACTCGACGGACCTTCGGTGCTGCGAGCCCTCAAAGCTGATCCGCTTACCGCACAGATTCCGGTGGTGGTGGTGACCGGGCTCTCCCAAAAGAACGAAGAAAAACTGGTGCATGACGGAGCGTCCGCCTTCCTGGGAAAGGACCAATTGCTGACGAGCGTTGAGCCCCTGCTGCATACGATCAGGAAGGTTCTGGATGGTTGCGCAGTTTAGACGGGTTTGAGACGGGTTGGTCAGAAGTGGCACTACACAGGGATGGCTACGGCCAGTCTTACTGCCTCTAGCGTCGTTCTCGGTCTCACCTATGCGGTGGATGTTTCGTCGCTCGGCACCGGCGGAATTACGGTTGTCGAAGATCAGCTTCGTCCCAAGCCAGCTCTTGCATTGTCGGCAGTCTCTCCGTTGACCGAAGGCACAGAGACTAAAAAAAGACCGGTCGAGGATTGCACTCGACCGGTCTTGTGTTCGACGGGCCTAACGTTTCAGGTTTAACCCAGGCTCAGCTCACTGCTGAGCTGCGGGCTTCGCCTTCTTCTTGGGCGCGGCACGGGGATGATCCGGAACTGCTTTCACTACGGACTCATCCACGGGTTGGGTGCCTTCTTCTGTGAAGGTTCCACCAGCGGGAACGATCCAGTACTCTGCACTCATGGTTCCAGCGCTGCCAGTGCGGCACTCGATCCGGCTCGGATCGATGCCCAGCTTGGCTTCGCCGCTGGTGAGATAGGCCTTCGAGTTAACGGCGCGTTCAGCCGCCAGGTTCGGGCGCTTCTCAGTGGGTTCGGCATTGCCGACGATGACCAGTTTATTGTCTGCGTTCTGCTGCAGGTTCTTGGCCACGTCGTCCAGTTTGCCTTTGCACTCGTTGTCCACACGCCACGGTTTCTTGATCTTCGCCATGTTCTCGAAGCCGCAATCCGTCAGCTTGCTGGCTTGCGGAGGTGGCGGTGGCGGATTTTCAACATTGACCTGAGTGGAGGCTTGGGTATTCAGGCCACGCGAATCCGAACAGGTTGCGCTCACCGTGACCGGTCCGGCAGATGCACCTGTGGTATTCAGGGTTGCGGTGTTGCCGCTGCCTGAAATGCTTCCACCGGTTGCGGTCCATCCCGCTACCGTGACAGGAACGTTGTCCGGGCTGGTGCAGGTGCAAGTGATGGTGGAGCTTCCACCCACTTGCAATGAGCTTGGGCTAGCCGAGCAAGACATTTGCGGCGGATTCTTCGGTGGTTCCTTCACCGTGTAGTTCGCGGTGCAGGTGGCTTCTCCACCATTCTTCATTTTGGGATCGGTGATGTGGGCGCTGACGGTGTAGCTGCCGCCTGCGACTCCAGTGGTGTCGATGCTGGCGGTATTGTCCTTACCAGTAACTTTGCCGCCAGTGCCGCTCCAAGCGTAGTTCAGAGTGTGCTTAGGATTGAAGTTGGCCCCTGAAGCGGTGGCTGTGATGGGCTCGCCCTGCATGACTTCACTGGGCTGCACCGAGCAGCTTGCGGTTGGCGTCACTAAAGGAGGATAGCCAAAATTGAACACTAAGCCAGTGCGCAACCGTACTCCCTCGAGCGAGACCCGGCGCAGATCAGGAAATGCCGAAGAAACGACCTGCGAGTAGTTTTGCCGTCCCCATACGTAGTCCGCTTCGAACAGACGCAGATAGAACAGATGGGTGATTTTCAGATCCATGCCGCCGCCCAGAATGGCTCCAATGCCATTCCCAGTGGGCAGGCCGTTCACTGCCAGGCGGTTGTAGCTCAACAAGGTATTCACGAAGAAGTTGGCGTTCTCCGTCCGGTAGGTGGCTTTCGGACCAACCGAAATGGTAGTTTCGTAGTTATCCCAGTTATGGCCGAAGTCGCCTTCCAATCCGAAATACTTCTGGAAGTTGTAAGTGAAGGAGGCGCCAAAGCCCTCCGGCATATCTGAAAGTTTCATGCCGTTCGGAGCGTTGTAGTTTCCAAAGGGGACTGGAACGAAGCCGCCCGGATGCAGCCACTGATAGCCCGCGAAGATTTCGTACTTCGGGGTCTCGACGTCCTGCGCCAGAGTGACGGCCGACAGCAGAACCGCAGTTAACATCAGCAAGAAACAGGCACACAGTACACGCACGCTTCTTATCCTGGGATGAAACGACATATCTTCCTCCGAAACTTATTTAGTCAGCTTATATACCATGCACGCGTACAAGATTGGGAATCCAATGCATGGCAACCGCTAGAACGTCACACATTTATTTCTCGCGACGATTCTAAAAGAAGTACAGATTTCATACTAAGAAATTCAGAGCAAACATTCTACTTCAAGGTCGTGCGCGCGTCCAGCGATTAACTAGTAGAGTGTGTCTTGATTTGAGATTCGAGTGCTAGCAGTTAAGGGCAGAGCCGTCTTGAACCGGGGAAGCGAGTTCCGAAGATTGGCAATTTTGCCCACCCTTTGGGCCGTTTCCTGGCATCAGAAGGGAGCAATCCCGCTTGCAGCAATGGCGGCGAGCCTTAATAATGATTGGGGCGCGTCCTCCGTCAGCCAGGGAGCCATGGGTTTATGAGCCAGGGATTATGAACCAAGAGAAAGTGTTGATTGTTGAAGACGAAGAGAACGAACGTACGGGGCTCGCCGAACTCGTGTCGGCGTGGGGTTACCGTGCTGAGACAGCCCGCGACGGGGCAGAGGGACTCGAAAAGGTCTCCACCTGGGCGCCCTCGATTGTCGTGACCGACCTCAAGATGCCTCGGATGGGAGGCCTGGAACTGCTGGAGCGAATTGCCGATGACAGCAAGACCATGGCTGTAATCGTGGTCACGGCGCAGGGGACAATTGATAGCGCCGTGCAGGCAATGCGGATGGGCGCTTACGACTACATCACCAAGCCCATTGATACGGAGCGGCTGCGCACCATCCTCCAGAACGCATCGGCTCTGCTGGGAACCCGGGTGGAACTCGAGGTCACGCGGCGGAAACTGCGGGACGCGGGATCGCTCGGAAGCCTGGTGGGGGCGTCGAAGAAAATGCAGGAGCTTTTCCGGCTGATTGAAATGGTGGCGCCCAGCACGGCGTCGGTGTTGATCACGGGCGCCAGCGGCACGGGGAAGGAGTTGGTGGCTCGAACCATTCACGAACTCAGTCCTCGCCGCAACAAGCCATTCGTCCCCATCAATTGTGCAGCCATTCCCGAGACTCTGATCGAGAGCGAGATTTTTGGCCACGAGCGCGGCGCATTTACTGGAGCGCTCGAGCGCCGCACTGGCTGCTTTGAACTGGCGGAAGGCGGAACGTTGCTGTTGGACGAGATCGGCGAGATGCCGGTCGGCACCCAGGCCAAGCTGCTCCGGGTGCTGGAAGATCGCAAGCTGCGGCGCCTTGGAAGCAAGGTAGAGACGACGGTGGATGTGCGCGTTCTTGCGGCCACCAACAAAGTGCCTGAAGAAGCCGTTGCCCGTGGCGAGTTGCGCAACGACCTTTATTACCGGCTGAATGTTTTCAACATCAATATGCCGCCGTTACGCGAGCACAAAGACGACGTTCCGGCGCTGGTGGAATCACTTCTAAAGGATATGAGCGCCAAGCACGGACGCAAAGTGGCGGCAGTGAGCGAGGCGGTGCTCAATTTATTCCAAAATTATTCCTGGCCGGGCAACGTCCGCGAGTTGCGGAACACGCTGGAACGGGCGGTGATTGTCTGCGAGGGAGCCGTAATTGAAACCAAGTACTTGCCGCCCGGATTCGGTCAGGCCACGGTTCGAACGTCGTCGGAAGATCCCGACGCAATCCACCTGGGTGTAGGGACGACGGTCGAAGAAGCAGAACGGCGGCTGATCCTGAAAACCATCGAGGCCACGAGCAATAACAAGACGCGAGCGGCAGAGATTCTCGGCATCAGTCTAAAAACCCTGCACAATAAGCTGAAGGAGTACGGCAACACGGCCGCTGATGCCGCTTTGGTCAGGGAAGAGTAGGCGGACGATATGGGAATCGACGACAGAGATCGCAGTTCTGTCTGGACCGGCTGTCGTTTTCGCTCAGGGTTGTAACTGCAGTATGCGCCGAAAAACCCAAATCGTGCTCGCCATCACCTTCATGGTGACGGCGCTAGTGTCTTCGCTTTCGTATGCGTATCTTTCGGAGATACTCCGCCAGCGGGTCGCGTACGAGGGCGACACAGCGAACTATCTGAATTCGCAACTCGCTCATATTGCGGCAAGCGAGATCCCGGATTTCACCAGCACTCACGTTGATACCAACAATCCTGCGAAGCTCCGGCTCGCGATTGAGGACTATCTTGCGACCAATCTTGATCTGAACACCATGATGGAATCGGCTGTTAGCGATTGGCCAATGATCCAAGACGCTGCCATCGTGAACGGCGATGGCAAGGCAATCCTGCACAGCAACCCCGAGCTTATTAGCAAAACCATCCCCAATCGCGCTGATTTCAGCATTGTGCAAGATGCTAAATTCCGCCGGCAGCTGCACCTGGTCTACAACCCACCCATCGTTTACGACGTCAGCATACCCTTGGTTTTGAATGAAAAGCCTTTCGGCAGCATCCGGTTGGGTGTCTCGACTGTGTTTCTTAAGAGGGAAATCACTGATCGGCTGCGGCAGGTCGTGATCTTCTCCGGCATCTCCATTCTTCTTTCCTTGTTACTTGCGGCGGGACTGTCGCACATCGCGCTGGGTCCCCTAGAGCAACTCAGCCGTAGTCTCGATAGCGTCACCGCCGGCGACACGAACGCTCTGACTGAAGAAGATGCCGGGCGCGATGAGTATGGACTCGTGACGCTGAAGATTGCTCACCTGGGCCGACAGATGCGCGATGCTAAAGAGATCTTCTCAGCCTTGAAGGATAACGTCGATCAGATCATGGGGAACCTGCAGGACGGCCTGATGTTGTTTACCCGTGATTCGCGAGTCGTTCTGGTGAGCGCTTCGGTGGAGCGTTTTCTCGGCCGTCCCAGGAGTGAATTGCTGGGTCGGACGGTGAAGGAGATTTTCACTCGCGACTCCCCGCTGGGCGCGCTTGTACTTGACGGTTTTCAACTACGGAATCCCATCAGCCAGCGGGAGGTGGAATCCTCGAACACCAAGCGGATGCAAGTTTCTCTGGATTTCATTCAGGAACGGGGCTCGCCGATCGGGGCGTTGCTGACGTTGCGCGATGCTGAGTCGGTGCGGCGCATTCAGGATGAAATTGAAATATCGCGTCAGATGTCGGCGAGTGGCCGTACGACTCGCGGCGTCGCCCACGAGGTTAAGAATCCGATCAACGCGATTGTGCTGCATTTGCAGTTGCTGCAAACCAAGCTGAAGCAGATCGATCCCGATACTCGTCGACACATGGACATTATCGGCAATGAGATTCATCGTCTGGACCGGGTTGTGCAGATTCTGGTGGACTTCACTCGGCCGCGCGATCTACGTCTCGATGAAATCGATATGCGCCGGTTATTAGAGGACGTGATCATGCTGGCTACACCTGATACCGAGCAGCATGGCGTGACCGTAAAGCGCAAGCTCGGGACCGAACCGTTGGGAGTAAGAGTGGACGTCGACGTGATGAAGCAAGCCATCTTGAATGTGATCATCAACGGCATGCAAGCGATGCCGCAAGGGGGAACGCTGACCATCTCTCTCCGGCGGGACGAGGACAGCGTCATTACCGAGATTCGCGATCAAGGCGTTGGCATACCTCATGAACTGCAGGAAAAGATTTTCGAACTGTACTTCACCACCAGGAAAGGCGGCAGCGGGATCGGACTGGCACAAACCTATCAAGCTCTGCAGTGGCACTACGGCTCAATTGATTTCGAGACCGTAGAAGGGCAGGGCACAACCTTCCGCCTTCGCCTGCCGGTGGTCGAGATTAGAGCCGGAGCCAATGTCGAGAACGGCCGCGCCGACGCACCGAGCTTGACCGTTCCAAATTCCTGAGCGGAGCAATTCGCAACATTTGAATTGCGTTTCCGTGTCTAATTTCCGTGGTTGAGATGAGTTGTGCGGCGAACTACGATCGGCGATAAAATTAGTGGAATCAGATTGCTGTTCACATTGGCCGCAGCGATGATCGAATAACTGAATATGCCTCTGGCCGCCATTCTCGGAGTGTGCCTTCTGTTGCTTTGGCCGCAGGCCAGCGTTGCCCTGGCAGTAACCGCCGATTGGCAGTCCGACCAGTCGGAGGAGAAGCAACCGAGCAATTCAGCGACGCAAAGTTCCTCAGAGCAAAAAACGACCGAGCGGCAAAAAGGTCCAGATCAATCAACCGCACCGTCGCAACCTCAAGCCGCAGCCCCCGGTTGTCAGGCGAATTCGCAGTCCGGTTCGAACCCGAATCCAGATTGCAAGACGAAGCAATCCGCGAAAACCAAGAAGCACCGCGAAACTCATAAGGCAGTGGCGCCTGCCGCGCCGCCGGCGCCGGCAGGAACAAGCCCGGAAAAGAAGGTCGTAAACAACGGCGGCACAGACGAGCCGATAGTGGATCTGTCTCCCGAGGTGAACCAGAAACAGGCGTCGGAGCAGACGGTGCGCACCAATCAATTACTCGCCAGCAGCGATGCGAACCTGAAGAAAATCTCAGGTCGTCAACTCAGTGCGAGCCAGCAGGATACGGTAAAGCAAATCCAGAGTTATATGGAGCAGGCCGAAGCGGCCAAGAAGACCGGAGACGTGCAGCGCGCCTACAATCTTGCCGTCAAGGCCAACCTGCTCTCGGCTGAGTTGGCGGGACCCTGAAAGCAGCTAGGCTGCGGATCTCAGACTTCAACCTATTCCTGATAACCCCTGCGCTTGATCCGTGGGCATCTGTGAAAATCAGTGGCCGCTTTGCTACTTGCCTTTCGCCCGCGCGGCGTTCACTTTCGCCAACAAATCCTGCGAGGGTTGCTGCATCGGTCCTGAAATCTTCACTGCTTCCTGTAATACTTCCCGTGCTTCCGTAGTTTTGCTCAGTTTGGCGTAGGCAAAACCGAGACGATACAGAGCGTTCGAATATTGCAGATCGTCTTGCCCTTTCAGCAGCGCTGCGGCCGATTTCAATTCCGGTATAGCCGCGGCCGTCTTGTCTTGCTTCATGTAGGCGTAGCCCAAGGTCGAGTGTGCGACTCCGGCAGAGACCTTGCGTGAGCGGTCCGCGTCGGGAGCGTCGGCCTTGGCTGCCGTAATCGCCCTCTGCGCATACGTAACTGCCTTGGCCACGCTGCCGGGCTTGGGGTCATCAACATAGGTGTTGGCCAGCAGGAGGAGTGCCGGCAAGTTGTTCGGATCGGCGCTCAGCGTTTTTTCAGCATAGGCGATCAACCGCGGCGTATCCTTCAGATCCGACAGTGACATCATCGCGTACGATGCAATCTGTTCCTGAAAACGTGAATTCGGAAACGCCGGCGTGAAGCGTTCAATATATGCCATGCGCTTCCTGGCATCGGTTTCCCCCGCGATGGCATTGAACGCCGCCGCTTCCAGGAATTCGTCGGAGCTTTTGGACGCTGCCTTTTCCTCTTCCACACGCTGAGCAAATTCCGAGTCACTCACTCCTTCCGGCTTGGTTTGCTTGCCGATGGAGTTGTACAGTTCGCCGCCCCGGACGGCATAGTCAAAGGTCTTAGGAACGTCTTTCATTTGCTGAGCGATGCTGGCTTGCGACACGAGAATGTCGAGGTTGCGCGGAGAACCAACCAAAGCCTTGTCGCCGGTTTCGAGGGCTTTCTCCAGATCTCCCGCCGCCTGGTAAGCCTGCGAGAGTTGCCAGTTGCCGTAAGCCACGGCCGCTGGATTCGCCGAAAACTTCTGCAGGAAGTCCTCGTACATCGCCAACTTCTTTTGCGGGTCTTGCTCGTTCGAAATCGCCGCCAGGGCCTGATCCTCCGGTGTGCCCGCGGGAATCGAGATCTTGTCTAGTTGCGCGCACCCGAAAACGGAGAAGACCAGCGGAAAAACAAACATCAGAACGACCGGCCAGTGACTGCGCTTCATAGTCGCCTCCAAAGTTCGCGGGAATCGTAGCTCTGAATGGGCAAGGTTGCAAGTGGAGGGTGTCTCATGGAGGACGGACGTCGGGCGCCGTGGCGCGGGAAGAGTCAATGCTGTAGTCTGGGCCGATGCCAGGTGTGGATCGCGAAGGGACGAACTCGTTCACGGCGACGAATCTGAGCCGGACGGACGAATCGGCGCGTCAGCCTCTTCATCATTCGATCCTTTTCATCGTTTTCGTTGCCTTTCTGCTGCGCCTGGCCGTGATTACCATCGGCCACACTTATCGCATCACGCCTCGCCGGGACCATTTTCAATATGGCTGGGAAATGGGCCGCCTCGCCCGCTCCATCGCTACCGGCCAGGGCTTTAGCGCACCGACGGATTTGCCAACCGGGCCCAGTGCATGGGCCCCGCCGCTTTATCCTTACGTCCTCGCAGGAGTGTTCAAGTTGTTCGGCGTGTACAGCGCGCTTTCGGCGTGGATAATTCTTGCCTTCAACAGTGTCTTTGCCGCCCTGACGTGTTGGACCTTATACCGGATCGCCGACCGCATGTACGGTGTTACGGTTGCGCGTGCAACCGCGTGGACCTGGGCCGTTTTTCCTTATGCAATCTACTGGCCGGTGCGAGTGGTCTGGGAAACCAGCCTCACCGCATTTCTGCTGAGTCTGGCCTTGTTGCTCACTCTCCGCATGGCGGACGAACCGCCCCGCCGCCGTATGTGGATTTGGTTCGGATTACTCTGGGGCGTAATTGCGCTCACCAATACCGCAGTCGTGAGCATGTTGCCATTCTGCCTGCTCTGGCTGCTGTACTGGTTGCCGCGCCGTCCCCAACAATTGGTTGGAGCCGTTTTGTGCGTGCTTACCGCGGCTCTGGTGGTGAGTCCGTGGCTGGTGCGCAATTACCACGTCTTCGGCAAGTTCATCTTCGTGCGCGACAACCTTCCACTCGAAATGCATGAGGCCAACAACGACCAGTCAGAAGGCCTGTGGACGCGGAACGAACATCCGGGAAACAATCCCGACGCCATGCGGAGATTTCAGGAATTAGGCGAGCTTGGTTTCATGGACGAAAAGCAGCGGGAGGTTCGCCAGTTCATCCGTGAACATCCCGGACGGTTTCTGGGGTTCACTGTCGAACGCGCCGTTTACTTTTGGATTGCACCTCCGCAGATGACCATCGTCGCGGGCTACGATCTGATGATTTCGCGCCACACCAATTTCTTTCTCGGAGCGGTGTTCGCTTTTGCAGGATTGTGGCTGACGATTCGCAATCGAAAGTGCGGTGCATTCCTGCTAGCCTGCTTTTTGCTCGTCTATCCGCTGCCCTACTATCTTGTGCAACCGTTCCCGCGCTACAAGCACCCCATCGAGCCGGAGATGATCATGCTGGCCGTGTATCTTTTCTGGGAGGCCAGCAAGATTCAAATCCGCTGGCCGATTCGTAGAGCATCGATGTGATGCCACGGGTTGGCGAGTTCCTGCTCTTCCATTTAAATTAGATCATGCGGTCCATTCTGCAGAAACCGGCGCTGCGTTTCGTTTTCGCTGCCAACGTGATTTCGATGCTGGGCAGTGGCATGAATGCGGCCGCGGTTGCCTGGTACATTCTGCAGGCGACTCATTCTGAAATTGCCCTGGGCACGTTTGCCGTCCTGCAGACCATCCCAGCCATGCTGATGCTGCCGTTCACCGGCGTCATCATCGACCGCGAAGACCGCCGTCGGCTGGTCATGTGGCTCGATGCCCTGCGCGCCGTCATTATTCTCACGGTTTCCGTCTTGGCCTTCATGGGCAAGGCGAAAATCTGGGAACTCTACCTGATGAACACGCTGGTGGCGGCGGGCTTCTGGATGTTCTGGCCAACCATCACCGCCTTGATCCAGGAGTTAACTCCCGGCGAAGAGTTTGTTCACGCCAATACGTTTCTGCTGGCGGGAGTTCAGGGCGGTTGGCTCATCGCCGGCTCGATCGTCGGATTCGTTTACAACCGCATCGGGCTGGGCGGAGTGTTGCTCATCGACTTTTCTACTTACCTGGTGTCGTTTCTCTGCTATTTCGCGGTACGCAAAGGACGGCACGTTGTGCCCCGGCCAGCGGAGTTGCGTGCCGACATCGTTGCCGCAGAGACCGCATTCGAGCGCTTCGGGCGCGAGATGCGCGAAGGAATCCAGTTTCTTCGCGGCAAACCCAAACTGGTTTTGCTCGGAATTAGCTGGGCGCTCTTCCTCGCCGCGATGATGACCGGGGTCGTGGTCACTCCTCCACTGAGTGACAAGGTGTTTCATGCCGGTGCCGTCGGTTATGGCTGGCTCAACGCCGGATGGGGCACGGGCGCGTTCGTCAGCGCCCTCTACGCTCCCTGGTTCATCGCGAGTTTGGGCGCCCGTCGTTCCATCGCAATCTCCATGGGCCTGCTCACGATCGGCATGATTTTGGCGCCACTGTCTCCCATGCTGGCCATCGCCGTGTTCGTCTACGGCATGATGGGATCGGCACGCGGCGTTAGTGGTGTCGCCATCAACACCAGCCTGATGGAACAGGTGCCGCCGCACTTCATGGGACGTGTGCAGAATACGTTCTATTTCGCAGGCACAGCGCTGCAGATCTGTCTGGCACTGCTGGTGGGAGCAGTGGCGCAGGTTAGTCTGGTGGCCGGATTTTCTGTCATTGGATTGGTGTACGCGGTCGCCTTTGTCAGTGCAAGTTGGCCGGTGACGGCGCCAGTAGCTGTCAGCGAAGCAACGCCCGTGGAGTGAAAACCGATGGACCACAGAGTCACAGAGAAATAAAAGCTTTTAAATTGAATAATTAGATTTTTCTCTGTGACTCTGTGTCTCTGTGGTAAATAAGCCTGTCCCGCGTTATTCTTTCAAATTCAAAAGGAGCCATGCATGTCTTCCAGCCTAGAAGGTCGGGTTGCGGTTGTCTTTGGAGTCGCAAATAAACGCAGCATTGCCTGGTCCATTGCGCAAGGGCTGCACAGCGCTGGAGCCAGGCTTGCCATTACCTATCAGAACGAACGCATGGCGCTTGAAGCCAAAGACCTGATCCTGTCGCTGCCCGGCGCGGAAGCATTCCAGTGCGACGTCTCGAGCGACGCCGAGATCGACCGGCTTTTTGGCCAGCTTAAAGAGCGCTACGGCAAGTTACACGTTCTCGTACACAGCGTAGCCTTTGCTCCCGCGGACGAACTCAAGGGCGACTTCGTGAATACGACGCGCGAAGGCTTCCGCGTGGCTCTCGATGTGAGCGTCTATTCGCTCATCGCAGTCGCCCGCGCCGCCGCGCCGCTCATGGAGGACGGCGGATCGATCATGACCATGACCTACTACGCCTCGGAGAAAGTCGTGCCCCGTTACAACGTGATGGCCGTGGCCAAGGCCGGCCTGGAGTGCACGGTACGCTATTTAGCGTTTGAACTCGGCAGGAAGAATATCCGTGTGAATGCCATTTCCGCAGGCCCAATCAAGACTTTGGCGGCGCGGGGCATCGCCGGTTTCAGCGACATGCACAAGACCCACGCCGAACGCGCTCCCCTGGGCCGGAACGTGGACGTAAGCGAAGTCGGTGCCACGGGAGTTTTCCTGGCTTCCGACGCGAGTTCCGGCATCACCGGCGAAGTCATTTACGTCGACTGCGGCTACAACATCATGGGATTTTGAACGCTATTCACCACAGAGTCACAGAGACACAGAGAAAACATTGGTGGTTTTTTCTGTGTCTCTGGGACTCGGTGGTAAGAAATCTTAACGATGACTGCTAATTCGCACCCTCCGCTCATTTTCTCCTACGCGTTCCAATGCGATCTCCACATCCCGTTCGCGCTCGAAGCGCGGGAACTTTTCTCCCCACTCGATCAGCAGCACACTGTTTTCCGCGATGAGGTCATCGAGTCCCAAGGTCTCAAGCTGGCGCGGAGTGTCCACGCGATACAAATCGATGTGATAAAGGACGACTTCAGCCCCGCGATATTCGTGGATCAGAGTAAAGGTGGGACTGGTTACATCTTCTTCTGAGGCCGCCTGGAAACCTTCGGCGATGCCTTTGACTAGCGTAGTCTTGCCCGCTCCCAGGTCGCCTCGAAGCACGACGATCTTCGGAGGGGCGAGCATCTCAGGCAGGGTCCGCCCGAGAGCAACGGTCTCCTCCGGCGATCGGGTGATGAATTCTCGCGTCTTCATGAGGCGTCTGGAGACCAGTATAGCGAGAGTTCAGCGCTGCTCTGCGAGGGCAGATCGGAAGGTCTTTAAGTTCTCTTTGGCGCGACCCACTGGCTGGAACGGAGTCCGAGGAAATCCTTGTCGACACGGGAGTCGAGCGCGTTGCGCAGCGTGAGGTGATCTTTGTCTTCTAATGCGATGAAGCGGAAGGGCTGCAAAATTCCGTCTTTCGACTTGCGCGTAGGCTGCAGAATTTCGGCCATGGCTTTCACCGAGCCCGCTGCCGTCTCGATGGTGACCTCGACCAAATTGCCCTGTTCCAGGGCCCCAGCCAATCGCAACATTCCACCGGTCTCGGAAATGGTTTGCAGTTTCGCTCGCGCGCTCCGCCCGTCATCGAGCTTGATGAGGACAGGAACTGTGCTTCCGAATTGAACTCGCTGGGCCCGGTTCTGAGGATGTGTCTGGGGGAAGTGTGTCATAGCCAGAATCACTATGGCATGGCAATCGAAAGGAAGGCAGATTACGGAAGCACTTGTCCGGATTCCAGTCTAGTTAGCGCTCACGACTAACTTAAGTGCCCAAGCAGCAAACAGATAGACAATGCCAGATCGACCAGCCCCGCAAGACACTTTTTGGAAACCGTTGCAAAGCACCGGTTCGCTCGCGATCTAACATCAACTACCACGCCAAAATCCCACTTTCTGAGTAGCCGACCGCTCGTCCGGAATCGTGCTGGTTGGCAAGTCGTCAATACCCAGGTATGGCGCTAACGAATTCCGACCTGTCCGCGCACGCTATCAATCAACTTTTTGGAATCGTAGCCGATCCCCGCCTTAAACACGGTCTCGACATTCTCGATCTCGTCAATTCGTTTGGAGGGATCGCCTTTGATCAAAACCAGGTCCGCTTGTTTGCCCAGCGCGAGGGTTCCAATTCGATCCTGCTGGCCGAGATACAAAGCGCCATTCTCCGTGGCGATGTGGATGGCTTCGACCGGAGTGAAGCCGGCTTCCACGAGTAGCTCGATTTCGCGTTGATCGCCGAAACCTGGCAGTACGCCACCGTTTCCAGTTGGATCAGGACCGGCGAGCAGTAAGCCCCCGGCTTTGACGAATGCCACCTCAAAATCCATCTCTTTGCGCAGCAGCGCTGTCCGCGGAGAATCCAACGGCACTCGTGCGCGGGCGGTGAGGTAACTCTGCGCCGATTCTGCGGACATCGCATCCAGCGTGCGCGCCTGCAACGGCGGCCGCCCCGGTGCACCGGCTTCATAAACCGGCAGCGTCGAAGTCACCGCGACATGATGCGATACGAGATTGCGGATCATCTCCTGCACTTGCGCTCCGTTTACGTCCTGTTTCGCCCAACTGTTGCTGCCACCGCCTGCCGGGCAAACGTCCGGCTGCTTGTCCGCCACGAATTCGGTGTCGGTGAAGACTGGTCCATGCTCGAAATCATCGATTCCCAAAGCCACCGCTTCCGGCCAGGTCACCGAGCAAAGATGCCCTGTCAGTTTGAGCTTGTGCGCATGTGCCTGCTGGATCGCCACCCTCAACTCGTCGCGCGTGATGTTCGTGTATGCCTTGTACGATGTCATGCCTTCCGCCGCCCAGTAGTCCACCATGCGTTTCGCGTCGTCCGGTCCGGTCAGTTCATGCATTTGCGCGAATCGCGTCGGGGCACCTTCCAGGTAGGGTGCCGTCGCATCAATGCTGGGTCCCGGCACCAAGTTCGCGTCGATACGGCTTTTGACCTTCAAGTCGGCATAAGGCTCCACGCTCCCGGTCGTCCGTATTGTCGTTACGCCAGCGGCTAGATAGAGTCGTGGCGCCGTATAAGGAATCTCAGCTAGGAACGCACCCGGCTCGCCAGTCTTTCCGTCGACAACTTGCAAGGCGTAGGAGTCGGTGTAGTACAGATGGTCGTGCATTCCAACCAGACCAGGTATGACGGTGTAACCAGAGCGGTCCATTCGTAGCGCACCCTGAGGAATTTGGGCGGAGGCAGCGGCGCCGATGGACTGTATTTTGCCATTCGCGACCACGATCGTCTGGTCTTCCTTCGCCGGTGCACCCGTTCCATCTATGACGCGAACGTGGTCAAGAACGAAGACCGATGTATCGACACTTATGAAGTCCGCACTGCCACTCGCCTTCTGCGTCTGCGCAACAGCCGTCGCGGCAACGAGCAATGACCCAAATAGAAACAGGAGACGCATCGTAAGCCTCACAAGATCCGCCATTGAGAATTTGGCAGGAAGACCGCAATTTTACACCAGCGTTTGTGAACGCGATTAGCAGGATTTGGCAGCAGGTAGCGCGGCCTTAGGGTCCGTCGCACAATGATTGTTCTCGGAATTGTCCCCACCGAGGCAGCGTTCCGAACCATTGGTTGGGAAGGGTCGACGGGCAAATGGAAGTCAACTGCTGTTAGCGGCGACTCTACCCATTACCCGGAGCGCTGGAGCAGCGGAAAGGGAATCAGCCCCGAATTTCAACGTTGGAATTTGCGGCTGATTCGCGCACGCGGCGGAAGGCCTCGGGCAAGGCATTCATCAGATCAGTCGCGACTAGCGAATGCTCGCCCATGCTTTCGCGGGCCACGTCCCCGGCAAGACCGTGGAGATGAACAGCAGCAACCACTGCTCCCGGGATGCGTCCAGGATTTTGCGCCATCAAGCCAGACACCATCCCGGTCAGGATATCTCCCGTGCCTCCGGTGGCCATGCCTGGATTTCCGGTGGTATTTACCCAAACCGTTCCGTCGGGTTGCGCGATCAGCGTGCGATGCCCTTTCAGCACCACAATCAATTCGTGTTCACGGGCGAAGGTGCGAGCGACGTTGATGCGGTCACGTTGCACCGCAGCCACTGTCGATCCGGTCAGACGAGCCATCTCGCCAGGGTGCGGCGTGATCACCAGGACGAGTCCTTTGCCATTGAGTTCGCTGGCTCGGCCTTCGAAGGCGTTGAGACCATCGGCATCGAGGACGAGCGGAGTCTTGTTCTTCACGACCAGGCTGCGAACAAAGTCTGACGTTTCGGGATTGCGCGAAATCCCCGGCCCCACAGCCAGAACCGTCATACCTTTGATTAGCGCCTCGATACGCTCGCTGGCGCGAGTCGAGATCGTGCCGGCATCGGTTTCATCGAGCGGCTCAGTCATGACTTCGGGGTGAAACCCCGCCACCGTGGCTAGCACTGATTTCGCTGTGGCGACCGTCGATAACCCGGCTCCGCTTCGCAGCGCCGCCATGCCCGCCATTGCGACTGAGCCTGCCTTGCCCACCGAGCCACCAATCACCAGCACGTGGCCGAAGTTTCCCTTGTTCGCTGCGAGCGGCCGCGGGCCGATGAGGGGCGCAATCTCGCGGGCAGTAATCAGATCGAGTTGCAACGAAGAAACGATGGCTTCGTCCGGCGAGCCGATCGGAGCGATGAGAGTTGGCCCGTCGGTCAATCTTCCGAAAATGTGCGCTGGACGCGGCGCAGTAAATGTCACGACTGCGTCGGCACGCGCCACCGTGCCGGTCTGTTCGCCCATCACATCGGCATCGGCGCCGGAAGGAATGTCGACCGCAACAACTCGCGCGGAGCTCGCATTCAGCAGCCTGATTGCCCCGGCGTAGAGTCCAGACACCGGCGGCTTGAAACCCGTCCCCAAAATCGCATCGAGCACAACTTCGGATTCGAACACGGCTCGTGCCTGTTCCTGCTTTAGCTCATCCCCGTTTCGCACGAGCACGGGTGCGACCGGAAGTCTTGCGAACATCTCGGCCGCATCGCCCCGCAGTTCGGCCGGCTCGGCCAGCAATACGACTCGCACTTCTCTGCCAGCCGCTTTCAGTTTTCGCGCCGTCACAAAACCGTCTCCGCCATTGTTGCCCTTGCCGCAGATCACGCCAACGCGTTCCGCGGACGGATACCGAGCAACAACAAACTCCGCGACGGCCGAACCCGCGTTCTCCATCAGCGTGAGTGACGGCACTCCAAAGCGCTCGCTGGTAGCGCGATCGATCACTCGCATCTCGGCGGCAGTAATGATTTTCATATTGGTCGATAGTCGTTGGTCATTAGTCGTTAGTCAGAGGCCAAGGACGAACGACCAAAGACCAACGACCAGAAAACGACTATAAAACAAAAAGGCCTTCCGCGTGTGAGCGGAAGGCATGGCAGTGCGGGCGAGGTCGCACGCGCCACACAGTCTAGTCGGCCATCGTCGGTGTGGGCTTAGGTTCAACTGCACCCATTTGTTGTACCCGGCTGTGATGCCGGCTGTAGGTGAAATAAATCACCAGCCCAATCGCCAGCCAGATAATCAGCCGAGCCCAGGTCGCCCAGCCCAAGCTGAACATCATCAGCAGAGATACCGCGATGCCCATAATTGGAGTGAAAGGAATCCAGGGAGTCACGAACGCGCGTGGTACATCAGTGCCACGAGCGCGCAAAATCCAAACCCCGGCGCAGACGATCACAAATGCGAGTAGCGTGCCGATCGAAACTAAGGAACCGAGAACGTTGATCGGAGTTAGCGCGGCGACCGTCGCCACAACGACACCCACGAGAATCGTCGAGAGATACGGTGTACGGAACCGAGGGTGGATAGCGCTCGCCCACTTGGGTAGCAGCCCGTCTTTGGACATAGAGAAAAACACGCGGGACTGGCCAAGCAACATGACCACCATGGTCGAACTGAGCCCGCAAATCGCGCCCAGCTTCACCAACCGGCTTCCCCAAGCCACACCGGTCATGTCGATGCCAATGGCGATCGGGTCCGGCACGTCCAGGTTGGTGTACTTCACCAGTCCGGTCAGTACGCCCGCGACCAAGATGTAAAGAATGGTGCAGATGACCAGGGAACCGAGAATGCCGATAGGCATGTCACGCCTCGGGTTCTTCGATTCCTGCGCCGCGGTGGATACCGCATCGAATCCGATATACGCGAAAAAGATGACCCCTGCCGCAGTCGCAATGCCCGACCATCCGAAATCACCGTAGTGACCGGGATTCTCCGGGATGAACGGCGTCCAGTTCGCCACCGCCTCGGAGTGATGGCCCATGATGTAATTGATGCCCAGGCCGATGAAGACTATCAGGACGCAGACTTTTACGATCACGATGAAGGAATTGAAGTCTGCCGATTCCTTGATGCCGATCACGAGGATGACGGTCACCATCAGGATCCCGAGAAAACCGAACAGGTTAAAGGAAGAATATTGATGCGGCAGAGTCGCCGCATCGATGTGCTTCAGGTCCAGCATTTTTTGAAACTGCGCCGTCAGCCGCTCCCAATGGTTGTTGTAAAACAGAAAGACCGTCCCGGGACAACCCGCCCACCTAGGCGACAACCGGATGCCGAAATCACCGAGGAAGCTAAGCACATAGCCGCTCCAGCCGCTGGCGACAGTCGCCGCTCCCAGAGCGTATTCCAGAATGAGGTCCCAGCCGATGATCCAGGCGATGAATTCACCTAGCGTCGCGTAGCCGTAGGTGTAGGCAGAACCGGCGACCGGGATCATCGAGGCAAACTCGGCGTAACACAGTCCGGCAAACACACATGCAACCGCGGCCAGGCTAAACGAGAGCACGATAGCTGGGCCTGCGTGATTGGCTGCCGCGGTTCCGGTGAGCACAAAAATACCAGTGCCAATAATGGCGCCTATGCCGAGGGTGATCAGGTTAGTCGGTCCGAGCGCCCGGCGCAGGCTATGCTCGCCGGTTTCCGAGGCTTCTGTAAGAATTGAGTTCAGCGGTTTTCTTGCAAAAAGATCAGACATTGAGATCTCCCGATCGCTTCAGGCTGAGTGTTTCTCCTCGCCGCGACCACAAATAGTAGACCGGAACTCCAAGCAATACGATGATCAATCCCGGCCACGTGTACTGCGGTTTATAGCGCAATAGTACGACATCAATAAACAAAGCCATCACAATATAAATCGCGGGCAGCACCGGATAGCCAATCGCCCGGTATGGCCGTTCAGCCTCGGGATGGGTGCGGCGCAGTACGAACAATCCGAAGATGGTCAGAATGTAGAAGACCAGCACCGCGAAGACGATGTAATCGAGCAGTTGCCCATAGCTTCCTGACACGCAAAGCACGCAGGTCCAAAGCATCTGTACCATCAGCGAAACCGAGGGCGTCTTGTAAGTAGGATGCAATTTCGCCACGCCGCGAAAGAACAGGCCATCTTTGGCCATGGCGTAATAGACGCGCGCGCCCGCTAGAATCAGGCCATTGACGCATCCGAAACCGGAAATCATAATGGCTGCGGCCATCAGCAGGCCGCCTGCCGAGCCGAACATCTGCGTCATCACGGCGGTGCCGACGCGCTCTTCTGTGGCGTATTTAATTCCGCGTTCCAGGATGGTCGCGCCATTCGGTATACCATCGAGGGGCAGCACGTTCAAATAAACGAAATTGCAGATGATGTAAAGGGTGATGACAACTCCTGTGCCAAGGGCAAGAGAAAGTGGCAAATTGCGATTGGGATTCTTGACCTCGCCCGCCGTGAAGGTCACGTTGTTCCAAGCATCAGCCGAGAACAGCGATCCTACTTGCGCCACCGCCAGAATCGTCAGCGTGCCGACCAATACGATAGGTCCGCCGACCCCTACCTGCACGGCATGTTGAGCGCCGAGTCCGGCATTGTTCCAGAAGTTCCCGTGGAAGTTCGCTGCCAGCGCCTGCGGGTTACGTCCAATAAACAAGCCCAGAAAGCCCAGCCCTAACAGCGCAGAAACTTTGGCAAAAGTGAAAACGTTCTGAATCAGTGCGCCGGTCTTCAATCCGAAAATGTTGATTACCGAGAGCGCAACCACCACCAGAATCGCCACCAGATTCTGCGTATTCAGCCCAACATCCATGTTGCCCAGAACCATGGGTCCGACCCGAATAGGCGGCACTCTCCAGAAGTGCAGAATCCAGTTCGAAGAAGAAATGGATGGAGCGAAAATGCCGAGAAACTTGCCGACGGCCACCCCTACGGCAGCGATCGTTCCGGTCTGAATGACCAGGAACAGCGTCCATCCATAGAGGAATCCCCAGAGCGGGCCGAGTGCCTCGCGCAAATAAACGTATTGTCCTCCGGCTCGCGGCATCATGGCCGCCAGCTCGCCGTAACACAATGCTCCGACAATCGTCATGAAGCCCGTGACCAGCCAGGCCGCAATCAGTAGCGCCGGAGAATTCACTTCCCGGGATATTTCGGAAGAAACAATGAAGATGCCCGAGCCGATCATCGAACCCATCACCAGCATGGTCGCGCTGGTCAGGCCGAGGCCTTTGACCAGCTCGTTATCCTGGTGACTGTGGATTTCCCAATCGTTGGCGATTGCGACTGGTTGCTTGGTGTCGATGCTCAAAGGCCTCCTAAGTGCTTACGTGGAAGCAGCCCCCTGAGCCTGCCCTGAGCGAAGTCGAAGGGGCTGTCCAGCCGAGCCCAGCTCGGCAGCCGCTTTGACTCTATCCTAAGATGCGCAAAAAATCCTCTGCTGATTTTCGGGGCTCCCGCATCAGATCGGATATTACCGCCACCGAGTCTGCCCCAGCTTCGATGACCGACCGGCAATTGGCACGATTGATGCCGCCGATGGCCACCAGCGGCTTTCGGGTTAGAGCGCGCGCTTGGCGGACGCCTTCGAGACCGACAACCGGATCAGGATTGGCCTTGCTCGATGTCGAAAACACCGGGCCTATAGCAATGTAGTCTGCCAAAGTCTTGTCGGCTTTCTCGATCTGCCCAGGATTGTGGGTGGACACGCCGAGCCAGATTGTCGTGCCGACCACTTTTCTTGCTCCCTCTGGTGACAGGTCTTCCTGACCCACGTGCACGCCGTCAAACCCCGCCGCTAAGCAAAGATCCGCCCGGTCATTCATGATCACCTTGGCCCCGCCGAGCCGATGTTTCAGCTCCCGCGCCTGTTCCAACATCCCGCGAGCATTGCCGCTCTTGTTGCGGTATTGCAGCAGAGTGACGCCGCCCGCGAGAAGCTCTTCGGCTGTCGAAAACAAAATCTGGCTGTCAGAGAAGTATGATGCGTCGAGAATGGCGTAAAGGCGAGGCAGGTGGATCATGGATTCACAAGAGAGTTATGCCACTCCGCGCGAGATCCTTCGCCCGGCTGACTCCGGGACTCAGGATGACGTCTAGGTAGCGCTATTTGGCCGTCGACTTTCCATTTTTGGCCAGGAAGCGCTCAATAAAGGTCGTGTCAAACTTACCCGCGCGAAAATCCGGATCAGCCAGAATGCGTCGATGCAATGGAATCGTCGTAAAGATGCCCTCCACGATAAACATTTCCAGCGCGCGCGCCATGCGAGAAACCGCTTCGTTGCGGTCTTTACCGCGCACGATCAGCTTGGCGATCAACGAGTCATAGTAAGGGGGAATCACTCCTTCGGCGTAGGCCGCGGTATCGATTCGCACTCCCGTGCCGCCCGGCGGATTGAAAGCTGTGATCTTGCCCGCCGACGGCGTGAACTTCTCTGGATGCTCGGCGTTAATGCGGCACTCGATGGCATGCCCGCGATGCACGATCGGACCGAGAAGAACGTTTTCCATCCGCTCGCCGGCAGCCAGCAAAATCTGGCTCTTCACCAGGTCCACGTCGGTAACCATCTCCGTCACCGGATGCTCCACTTGGATGCGCGTGTTCATTTCGATGAAGTACAAGCGCCGGTCTTCGTCCATCAGAAACTCGATCGTCCCGGCGTTCACGTAACCGATTTCGGAGAGCGTCTTCGACAACACCTTGCCGATCTCATCGCGGAGCTCCGGAGACACTTGCGTGGACGGAGATTCCTCGAGCAACTTCTGGTGGCGCCTCTGAATCGAGCACTCCCGTTCGCCCAGGCTTACAACGTTGCCGTACTGATCGGCCAGAATCTGGAACTCGATGTGACGTGGCCGCTCGATGAATTTCTCCATGTAGAGATCGCCGTTGCCGAAGGCTGCTGCGGCTTCGGATTGCGCCGCTTTGAAAAGGCCGGGCAGCTCTTCTTCGTTGCGAACGATGCGCATGCCGCGCCCACCACCGCCCGCCGACGCTTTGATGATCACCGGAAAACCGACTTGCCGCGCCCATTCCATGGCTTCGCCATCACTGGCGAGAATGCCCTCGGAACCTGGCAGAATAGGCACTCCCGCTTTCTTCATGGCGGCGCGGGCCTTTTCTTTTTCGCCCATCAGCCGGGTGATTTCAGGTGGCGGCCCAATGAAAGTGATGTTGCTGGTCTCGGTGACCTCGGCGAAATTGGCGTTCTCCGCCAGCAATCCGTATCCCGGATGGATAGCATCGACGTTTGTGATCTCAGCCGCGCTGATGACTGCAGGAATGTTGAGGTAGCTTTGCGCCAGTTGAGGCGGACCAATGCAGATCGCTTCGTCGGCAAACTTGACGTGCAGCGAGTGCCGGTCGGCCTCGCTGTAAATCGCCACGGTGCGGATACCCAGCTCTTTGCAGGCGCAAATGACGCGCAGGGCAATCTCGCCACGGTTCGCAATAAGAATTTTATTGAACATGTATTAAATGAGTGTGGAGCGGACACTCTGGTCCACTTTTTTGACCTTAATTCTCAAAATGCAAGAAATCAAAAACAGTACCCACATCAAAGGCGGCGGACAGGAGTGTCCGCCCCACACAGCTCAGCTTCGCGGTCGAATCACAAACAATTCCTGCCCGTACTCGATCGGCTGACCGTTCGCCACCAGCTTCTTCACAATCTCACCCGCCACGTCAGCCTCGATCTCATTCATCAGCTTCATGGCTTCGACAATGCAAAGCACCTGTCCCACTTCAACCACGTCACCCGGCTTGACGAAAGGTGGCGACCCCGGCGATGGACACTCATAGAACGTCCCCACGATTGGCGAGCGCACCGTGTGCAATCCAGCCTCAACCGCCGGAGCGGGCGCACTTTCGGCGGAAGGAACAGGAGCAACCGGCGTGGATGAAATCTCCGGTCCCGAAGCTGGACCCGTGTGCACAGCAACGTGGGTCACCGGCGGAGCCGCCGCGACGCGCTCAACGCCACGCTTGATCCGCACCTTTACATCGCCGCGCTCCAACTCGAACTCGGCAATATCCTTTTCAATTAAGAACTCAATGAGTTCTTTCAGTTCTTTCTGGTTCATGGTTTGCGGTGGGACTGCTTGCTGCTTCTCTCGCGCCAACCTGAGAGACCGGGCCTTGTCTCCGATGCCCGGGCTGAGATCTTAAGAACAGCCCGCTTTCAAATCGTGACGAGTTCCTTGCTCGTGGGCGTCAGTACTTCGCATCCGCGCTCCGTAACTAAAACCATATCTTCAATCCGTACGCCGCCGCGGCCCGTAATGTATACCCCAGGCTCGACCGTAATCACCATCCCAGGACGCAGAATCTCGGTCTGCCCTGCCGCAATGCGAGGAGGCTCGTGAATCTCTAAGCCTACACCATGACCAGTCGAGTGCGTAAAGTGTCGTGATAAGCCATTTTGTTTCAGCACTTTGCGGGCACCCTGGTCAACTTCTCCAACGCTTATGCCAGCTCTCACCGTCTGTATGGCGGCTGCCTGCGCCTCCCGAACCGCCTCGTACATCCGGCGGGCCTCGCCTGCGGGACGGCCCATGTGCACCGTGCGTGTTCTGTCGGAACAGTAGCCCGAGAGTATAACACCGAAGTCGCAGACCACGAATCCCCGGGACGGAATCGTGGCTTTCGAAGCCCGCCCATGGGGCAGGGCCGATCGCTTCCCCGCCGCGACGATGGTTGGAAAAGACATCTGATCCGCTCCGGCCTGCCGCGCGGCATATTCCATCTCCGCCGCTACCTCATTCTCTGTCACGCCAGGACGAATTACTTCGAGCGCGCGATCAAACAGGCCGGCGCCCAGAGCCACGGCTTTCCGCAAGCGTGCAATCTCGTCCGCATCCTTCACCATCCGAGCTCGTTCGATCAGTCCCCGCGTCTCTCGTAACTGGAAGTCCGACCGCAGGAGGCTGGCCAGCTGAGAGCGCCCGGCGACGGTTAAGTGTTCGCTCTCAATCCCGACCCTGCGTGATCTCTTGCGGCCAAGTTTGCCTTTGTTCTCCATGAGCCATGCGGCGGCGGCAATCAGCGGAGGCTGGCGGGCGATCACCACTCGTGCTCCCTGTACCTCGGCTCGGGACTGCTCGCTGTAGCGACCATCGGTAAAGAACACGCTGCCCTCTTCGATGGCCGCCAGAACACCGGACGTTCCCGTAAACCCGCAAAGGTATCGGATGTTGGGGAGATGAGTGACCAGCAGCGCATCCAGGAAGTTGCGATCGAAAACCGTTTGCAACTGCCTGAGACGGGTTCTGTGGTCCATCCTAAAAGTTTAACAGTGGAGGCGAATCAGGCGCGCAGCCTTATGCGAGTTTTGCCGGCACAAAACAAAACCGCCGGTCCCTGACAGGTACTTCAGGAAACCGACGGCTGTCTTTACTGCTAACTTGTCGCTAGGTCTGGATGATCCGCGGAGTTATGAAGAAAATCAGCTCCTGGTTCGAGGTGCTGACGGTGGTGTGCTTGAACAGGTCGCCGAGCCACGGAATGCTGCCGAGAAGCGGAACCTGGGCCACGTTGACGGAGTTGTTGGTCTGAATGACGCCGCCGATGACCACCGTACCGCCATCGGTGACCAGCACCTGCGTGGTCGCCTGCTGCGTGATCAGGGTGGGGTTGCCGTTAATCGTACGACCGAAGTCAGGCGTCGTGTTTTCAACGTCCACGTTCAGGAAGATGGTACCTTCCGACGTGATTTGCGGGACCACCGTTAACCTCAAGAAGGCATCGACGTAGGTGACAGTTGGCGGGCCGCCCAACTGCGCCTGGGTCACGATCGGCACGCGCACGCCCTGGCGAACCAGGGCTTGAATGTTGTTCTGGGTTACGACCCGCGGACGAGACAGAATCTTCAAGAGTCCGCGTGATTCGGCCATGGTGAGAATGGCATCGATCCGTATTGCGGAGCTGGCATTGAGAAACGAAAGGCCGCTCGTCGGTCCGGTTGCACCCAAGTTAGAGAACAACGGTGTCGGCGTGCCTGTGGTCGGCGTGGGTGCGGTGGTTCCGACGATCGGGTAATGGGGAAGGATGCCAAAGGTCGAAAGTGGCGAAGTGCCTACAGAGGACGCGCCGCCGACAGCAGTTGGGTTGTTGCCCCAGCCAAAGCCCAGCTGGGTACCAATTTCCCGGGCGTAGCTGCGGGTCGCGGCCACGACGCGCGCTTCAATTTCGACTTCCTGCGTCTTGCGGTCGAGCTGGGTGAGTAAACGGTCGATGTTTGGCATCACCGCGGGAATATCCGAGATGATAATCGCGTTGGTCCGCTCATCGGCGACCGCGTCTCCGCGTTGCGACAGGAATTTCTTCACTGTCATGAGGACATCTTTGGAGTGGGCATAGCTCAGGAAGCGCGTGACCGTCTGTTTATCGACTGCCAATGCTTCGGCTTCCTGCTCCGCCCGGCGGGACTCGGCTTCATGGCGCAGCGTTTCTACAGTCGCGATGCGTAACACGTTGCCGTCAAGCTGCCGCGATAGATCGTTGTTCTTGAGGACGATATCGAGCGCCTGATCCCACGGCACGTCGTCGAGCACTATCGTCAGCGCACCCTTGACATTGGGGTCGAGTACTACGTTCAGACCGCTGATTTCATGGATGAGGCGGAAGAAATCTTTCAGGTCCACATCTTTGAGGTTCACAGAAATCGGTTCGCCCGTGTACTTGGGAGTGCTGATCGGGGTAACCATGTGGCTCTCGCCTTTGCCCTCTGCCGCGAGATTCACAGCCGGTTGGATCGGTTGGGTGGACCCAGCCTGAGCCGCCTGGGGCTGCATGGCAGCGCTCGGCGTCGGCAGCAGGTTGCCCTCGGGCTTGTCTACGAATTTCGTGGCCGCGCTGGCCGCACGGTCTGCGGGAGCGGCTTCGTCAGCCGTAACCTTGTCGGTCGCACTCTTTTGCTGGTACGACGGCTCCACGAAGACAAAGTCGGTCGCGGAAGCAGTCTGCTTCGAGGTCTTATCGGTGGCTTGAGCAGCGGCCGGAACGGCGACGGGAGACGCCGCCGCGGGAGCTGGTTGGCTCACCGCGACCGCCGTCTTAACCGAGGCTGGGGCGACCCTCGAGGCGGTGGTCTGCAGCTTCGCCGGCGCGGGCGTTGCCGCCTTAGTGCTGGCCTTCACCGCCGCGGGGTGCAACTTGACAATGATTCTGTTGTCACCGCCCGGAAGCAGTTCGTATTGGCACGCCTGCACCAGGTCGATCACGACGCTGGTGGTTGGAGGCAAGTGCCCATCGGTGCCGATGCGTACGCCCTTCACGCCGTCGCTGCCCACGCTGATGTGGTTCTGAACGGTGGCTGCCACGGTGTTCGGCAGAGTCACCAGCACGCGAGCAGGCGAGTCCAAGGTACTGAGCTTGGGCGTCACCTGTCCCTGGGCGGTGATCTCGACGCTGATCCCGTCATCCGCGTGCATCACGTCCACCTTCTGTACGGTGGCACGCGTGTCCGCGCCTGTGCTCGTGCTCTGGGTCTCGGCGCCCGCGATCAGGACCAAGATCAGCAGCGGTAGCAAAACAGCCAGCAATTGCTTTCGCATTTCCCTTCTCCCCACGGGCGCGCGTTTTGCTCGCCGCGTGATCTGTCTCTCAAATTTCGTGCTGCACTCGCCGGATCGGACCGACGCTTCCACCCGGGAGTTAAACCGCCGGGGTCGAAATCTTCTTGGTAACTTCCCGTGTGAACGACTTGCCTAACTTGTCCTGCATGGTCTCTTTAAAAATGATCGAGTCACCCGTAATCTTCACCACGTATCCGTTGAAGACCGGATCGTTTTCGCGCAGGAAATATGCTTTGTTCATGGCGTTGACCACGACCGCGATCATGCCCGCGTCCGACTTCACAATCCCGGTCAGGGCAACCTGGTCGACGGCCAGGCAGCGCTTGCCCGTGCTGCAACCCGATCCGCCCATACTGTGGTTTACCACCGGGCTCACGAACGGATCGCGCCGCCCTCCTGCCATGCTGATCTTGTGCTCGTCCTTTTTCGGGTCAACCGGATTCTTCTTGTCTTCGACTGCTACCGCCGGTTTTGGCTCTTTGGGCTGGTCGACAGCAACCTTGGTAGTTTTCTTCGCCGTGGTCTTCGGCGCGACCGCTTTGGCAGCTGCCTTGGGCGCGGTCGCCGGAGCGGTTGCAGCTGGCGGCTTCGAAGACGGTGCTGGCGATGCCGTTTGCGCTTGTGTAGTGCTCGCCGGTTTGCCCGCAGCCGGTTTTGCGGCCGTAGATTGCGGGGCTACACTCTGCCCCTGCGAGGTTCCGAGCGCGGCGTTGATATCCGCCGTCTTCTGTTGCTGGGCTGACACCAGTTTGGCTTTGGTGGTGTCGATGATGCTTGGGTTCTGCGCGGTCGCAGTTCCCAGCCCCATTCCCAGTATTAAGATTCCAGTCGCCAGCTTCATAGGCCTCCCTTACCCTTGACCGGGGCGCCCGCGGGCGGCGTCAGGTCATGACTAAAGAACGTCGTCGCGTCGCAGGTAGCCACGATGCTTTCGTTGGGTGCGTATTGATAGGTGTGTTTCACCTTGGCATCACTCGGCTTCTTGGTGCTCGCGATCAGCAAACCGGACATATTCACAATCCGTTCCAGCTTTCCCACCCGGTCGAAAAAGTTCAGCACCGAGAAGTACGGCCCATCCAGTTCGACTTCGAACGGCACTTCGGTGTAGAACTCGCGGGTCGACACCGGCTTGGCAGTGTAGCGTCGAATCTCGATCCCCGCCTTCATGGCCTCTGCGTCCAGCATCTTGATGAAGCCGTCCACTTCCTTCTCGTCGGGAACGATTTTCCGCTCGATTTCCAGCTGCTGTTTCAGATTCGCCAGCTGTCGCTCCATGTCCTTGAGCTTGGGAGCGTAGGATTCGAGTTCAGCATTCTCTCGAAGCTTCAGCTCCAGGGCCGCTTGCGCCTGGTCATTCGCTGCCCGCTGGGACTTGAACAAGGTGAAATGCAACGCGGCGGTGATCAGCGCTGCCCCTAATACCAGGGCTGCCCACTGCTTGAGACCCGATAATTCGCTAAAGTTCCCCATATTCTCCCGCCTTTAGGACTTCGCTTTTTCGCAGGTCAGAACGAATTGGAATGCCTGCATTTCCTTATAGGTTTCGTCCTGATACGTCTCTTTGATTTCGATGGTCTTGAAATATCCCGTCTTTTGCAGATTCTGAATCAGCGAGGCCACGGCATCGGCGCTCAGCGCCATACCCTCGATATCCACACTGCCGCCCTGATCTTTCATGGTGTTGAGCCACACTGCTTCGGTGCCGTTAATGGTGTCACCGATGGTGTTGAGCAGGTTCACCGGTCCGGATTGGCTGGCCCGCAGCTGATCGATCACATCGACCCGCCGCTTGTAGCTCTCCGCCTGACGCTGCCGTTCGAGGTAACGCGCCTTCACGTCAGCCAGTTCGCGGTTTCTCTGCTCCGCGACCTGCATCTGGGAGGCGATGTGCTGTTTTTCCTTGTCCAGCCGGTACCAATACATCACGTTGAGTGATCCGGCCAGCAGCAGCACCAGCAATACTTTCAGCTTCGGTGAGCCAACCTCGCCCATCTCCATTACGGCCGCGGCCGAAGCGGCGGCGCGTTTGTTCTTCGGTCTGGCTTGTCCCAACAGGTTGATTCGGATCATAAGTTTTCAAAACTCCTTAAGGCCAAACCCACCGCAACTGCCAACTGGCCAGCGTTCTGCTCAATCAACTCCACTCCCGGTCCATCCACTGGCGGCGCGATCTTCTGGAAAGGATTGAAAATCTCGACCGGCAACGAGAACTCCTGGCGCAGCGCCTCAATCAGCCCGGGAACTTTTGAGGATCCGCCGGCCAGATAAATCTTCTCGATGTGCTCGCCCGCCGCGCTGGCACGGAAGAAGTCGAAGGTCTTCTGAATTTCCAGCACGATGATCTCGGTCACCTGCTGCAGGATCGGAGTCTTCGCGTCCTCGCTCACGGTGCCCACTTTGTTGCCCAGCTTCAGCGATTCTGCGTCGTCAAAGCTCAAATCCAGTTCCTTTTGCAACGAGTCCGTGTACTGATGCCCGCCGACGCTGACGTCGCGGGGAAACAGCGGCGTTGTGCCTTTCACGATGTTGATGTTCATGACGCTGGCGCCCAGGTTCAAAAGCGCCACCACCTGGCCGGGCGCGGGTTCATAGTTGTACTCGTAGCAGTTCTGCAGCGCGAGGGCATCGATGTCCACAATAGCCGGAGTCTTGCCCGCCATCGAGAGTACGTTGGTGTAGTTCAGGATCTTGTCCTTCTTGACGGCGACCAGTAAAACGTCCATCTGCGGGTTGCCGGCATCTTCCGAGAGAATCTGATAGTCGAGGTTCACATCTGCCAGATCAAAGGGAATGTGCTGCGCGGCTTCTTTCTGGATGGTCTCCGCCAGTTCCTGATCGCTCATGGAAGGCAGGGAAATCTTCTTCACGATGACCGAGTGCCCGCTCACCGCCGTGGCCACGCTCTTGGTCTTGATCTGATTGTCGGCGAACAGCTTGGAGATCGCGCTCGACACCGTGCCCGAGTCCACGATCATGGAATCCACGACGATATCCGGAGCCAGCGGTTCGAGCCCCAGGTGCGCAACTTCAATCCCGTTGCGCCCTTTCCTCAGTTCGACTGCCTTAATGCTCGAGGACCCCACATCCAGACCAACAATCGTTTTCGATCCGAATCCAAACATGTGCCCGCCTTTACTGTTGCCCGGCAGCTTTGGCAGCTGCCTTCGGTTTCTTTCTGCTCTTGGCTTCCATCTGGCTGGACTTCTCTTCCATCCACTGGTCGAGCTTCGATTTCTTGAAGCGCCAGCGGTTGCCCAGCTTGAAAGCCGGAATCTTTTGTTCGCCTACGTACTTGTAGAGCGTGTCGGGACTCACTCCCAGGTACTGCGACGCCTGGCGAATATTCATGACTTCCCGCGAGTCAGCCATAGTTTCAAACCTGTTTCCACGACTTAAGGCTTCTTGCTTTCTATCGGCCTAAGTTGGGAAGAATTCCTCGTACAAAATGCGTTCGAGTGAATTCAGGTGTCCCGAGCATATATCAGCCCTGAAAGCACAAGAGCTGAAGGCGAATTTCCGAGATTTGCTGGGTTTTATGCCTGTTTTCTGGAAAGTAACCAAATGAGGGTTGGTGCGAATATCTACATATGGTGTTTATATGGACATTGGATACAATAGGCAGATGTCCCCATACACGGCGTACCCTCGCGTCGGTGGAACCATAACTAAAGTACTACAGACGGTACGAAGGTCGCGGCACAGGCGGAGAAGGCGTTGTAACTGGGCGCGCTAAGCCAAACCAGACAACTGACCCATAAGAATGCCAAAGCTCCGTCTGCTTGACTAGCCAAGCTCTCGGCAAACCCCTCAGAACGAATGGCATACCTCCGAGTCTGCGCGAGGAGAGACCCAAATCACGGCACAAATTACAATCCGCACGGTTGTTCTCCGTGCGATCCACTGACTGATTTCTGCAACCATCCAGCAATGGGGTAATCTATTCAGCGCTTATAGGAGGAAACCTTTGCGCTATCTCGATCGCCTGCAACCGCTGGCCCTTCTCGTTTTGCGAGTTGTGCTGGGTGCCATCATGATTGGTCACGGCTACACGAAAGTATTCGGCGGCCTCTCGCACCACGTGCAATTTGTCAGCAGCCTCGGATTACCCGGCTGGCTGGCCTACGTTTCCGCGGTCACAGAATTCTTCGGCGGCATCCTTGTGATCGCCGGGCTGCTTACGAGGTGTGCTTCGATCGCAATCCTGATCGACTTGGGAGTCGCCATCGTGAAGGTGCACTGGAAGAACGGACTGCTGGGCAATGGCGGATATCAGTTTCCGCTGGCCTTGGCTGCGATTGCTTTCGCGCTGGTATTTTTCGGAGGTGGCCCTATGGCAATTGATAGCATCCGCAAGGGTGGCGGCAGGGTAAAATCCAAACCGGCTTAGCGTAGCCTAACTTTAAATTGGGAGGCGAAATCATGAGCATCGGAAAACGTGCGCTCGCGGAATTCTTCGGAACCTTCTGGCTGGTATTTGGTGGATGCGGCGCCGCCGTATTGGCGGCAGGCTTTCCAACGGTCGGGATCGGATTTCTCGGTGTGGCCTTTGCTTTCGGCTTGACCGTCCTCACCATGGCGTTCGCCATCGGACACATCTCGGGATGCCACTTGAATCCAGCAATCAGCGCGGGGTTGGTGGTCGGCAAGCGCTTTCCGGCTTCCGAGTTGGCTCCCTACGTCGTAGCTCAAGTTCTGGGCGCGATTGCAGCCTCGGGTGTTCTGTATGTGATCGCCAGCGGAAATGCCATGTTCGACGTAAACAACGGATTCGCCGCCAACGGATACGGCGTACATTCTCCCGGCGGTTATTCTCTGCTGGCTGGCTTCGTGGCGGAAGCTGTGCTGACGGCGTTCTTCCTGATTGTCATCATGGGCGCCACCGACGCGCGCGCCCCGCAGGGCTTTGCGCCCATCGCCATCGGCCTCTGTCTGACTCTGATTCACCTCGTCTGTATTCCTGTCACAAATACTTCGGTCAACCCTGCGCGCAGCACAGGCCCGGCGATCTTCGTCGGCGGATGGGCCCTGCAGCAGTTGTGGATGTTCTGGGTAGCCCCGCTGATCGGCGGAGCGCTCGGCGGCGGGATTTACCGAGCTTTGTTCAGCGAGCCTTGAGTTCACGACGGACCTTTAACGGCGGGCCACCTGTTCTGTACCCGTCAAGGAGGAGAACCATCACTCTATGACAAGACGACGCATGCTCACTCTACTCGTTGTAGTCGCACACTGGATGGTCGCGGTCTGGCACCTGTTCCTTGCGGCAGAGGTTCTGCCTGCCCCAAACAACCACGTTAGTTGGCTGGCCATAACTTTGATAACGTGCGGGCATTTGGCCGTATCCATTGCGTTATGGAAGCTCAGCGATAAACTCGCCGGGCTAGTGTCGTTGATTTTCTTCTTGGCCGCTTCAAGTGCCGATCTTTATGAACACTTCCTGCATGCCTCGGCCAACAATGTTTTCACGGTGGCGCCCGGTAATTGGACTCCTCTGTTCGACGCAAGTGTCTTCGTCCTTTTAGCGCTCGAGATCGCGGGATGCCTGCTTGGAATTTTGTTGCTCGGCGGCAGGACAAGGAACGACAGTCAACCCAACTTCGCCAGCTGAGCGGCGCTGGGGGGCTGGCCCCCTGCATTCCTCGACCTAGGTTAGCGTCCAAAGAACGGACGCGCCGGAGGCAATGCGCGAAACCGTGCGGGTATTTCAGCACATCAGTGCTGTTCCGATTTCGCAGTGACCGGCTCAAGCACGGTCGGAGCCGTTGCCGGTGTCGCGGAGCGAGCCGCGCTCTCCTGGCCTTCCACATATTCCCGCAGATTCTTGAATAGCCCGGCCACCGCCGTGTTCGTGCTCCAACTCAGCCCAGCGTTCTTGGCGGCGTACCACAAAATCTTTTTTGAGGCAGGATGCACCACATCCAAAATGATGACGCCGCTCCCCGAGTTGACGACGCCCACCGGTACAGGGTGCATAGTTCCCGTCTCGTACACGCGCACAACAAGGTCTGCGCTCTTAGCGTCCTGCACCAGCTGGAATCGTCCCCATTTCTCCAGTTCCTTGTGGCTGGGTTCTTCAAAAGGCGAGTCTTCCACCAGACGCGTCTTAAAACCTTTCGTCTTGAAATACTTCACGTGGCCCGAAACCAGGTAGATGGTTTTCGCCCGGACCAGCGCGTGCGTTACGTCCGGCGCCGCCGTCGTATTCTGCGCGAACATGATCGCACAAGCAACGGCCAACAGAGCTGATACCAGCAACACCGATCGCAGCACTTTCATGATCGTCCTCGCCTTAAAGATGAAGATCTCGACGTTGAATCGAGTCCAAGGAATATCCGAGTCCAGGAATATCAGTGAACGGCGTCTCATGAAAGATTACGAACGTGACCTTCGACGAAGTACGTGGAGGTTCCCTTCATCCAACTCAAGCCCTTCGGAATCCGCTCGCCACAAGCTTGCATCGTTTGTTCGCCAAAATCCGCGTCAATCAGTGCTGTCGCGATTTTTCAGCAATTTGGGCCTCCCAGTAGCCGCGGATTGACTCCGTGGCCATTTGGCTGTATTTAGGACAGTCATGAATGCAAGCCGGAAGTTTGTCCTGTCCATCAGCAGCATTGTTTTTCTTGGGATCTTTTTCTTTCCGCCTTGGTATGAAACCAATGGACAATACGAGAAACAACTCGGGCGTTATTTCTTTTTCAGCAAGCCGGAGGCGGTACCGGTCGAATGTTATCTTGTCGGATGTGTGACGGCACCAGCCTCCTACTTCCGCGTCGTGCTCGCTTGGCGGCCTTGGGTCGAGACGCTGTCAACAATCACTTTTGTTGCAACGGGGCTATTTCTGCTGTTTAGAACTCGCGCCGATGGAAATCCCCCCAGCATCGAGCATCCCAAGACTAGATTGGTGTTCAGCGCACTGGTCGCCTTCGCATTTCCTATCAGCATGTCTCCGGTGCTCCTCGTGGGGACATACGGGCTATACGTACCCTTCATTCTCTTTAGTCGTGAGCACAATTGGTTCTGGGGCAGCATATTCTTCCCGATTGTCTTTTTCGTAGACGCAGGTGCGGTTTATATAGTAGCCAGTGTTGTCGTCTGGATTGCATCACGCATGGGGGCTAGCCCAACCTAAACTTTAAACCACTCTTCAGGGTGCCCCGCTCAAGCTCCGCTTGGGCGGGGTTTTTGCGAACGTGCGCCGGTCGCACGACTGCGGGGGAGCAACGTTTGCCCGGCGTGGATAGCAACTAAAGATCAGGAAATACCACTGCCCCGATTCCTGAAAGTGTTTGAGTCCCCAAGGCATCGGGCAAGCTTAGTCCGCGAAGGCTAAGGTTTCTGTGACAACTGAACATCCCCGCCCAAGCGAAGCTTGAGCGGGGCACCCTGAAGAGTAGTTCGGAGGTTAGGTTGGGCCAGCCCCCGACCGAGAAAAAAGAACATGGCACGGGTTAAACACCCGTTCACGCCAAACGGCCTCTAAAGCCCCGCCCTCTCGCAGAGAACGCGAGAAGGACAGGGCACCCGGGTTTTGTGCATAAGGAAAGCATGGGCCAGCTGTGATCTTTCAACACGTTGTTCCCAAGAAGTGAATAGTCCATTCGAGCAAGACCGGAGAAGCTGATGGTGCTGACCAATCCGCTTCCCAGGAGTCGACCGAATGGACCTTCACCAGA
>Ga0210396_10000206_pt1 | contig 93295 bp, 85 predicted proteins | sample IncBWH17OmetaG_FD_155466 | JGI IMG/M metagenome (GOLD analysis project Ga0210396, IMG submission 155466) | Forest soil microbial communities from Barre Woods Harvard Forest LTER site, Petersham, Massachusetts, United States - Inc-BW-H-17-O ... | reverse complement strand
CAGGCAAGGGATCCTCTTTTAACAAGCTCATGACAAAACTTAACAGCACCTTTAGTTTACAAACCTATTTGTTTGGTGATGCCGGTACCCTGGCTTACAATCAGGGATCCGAACCATTAGCCATGGATTATATCCGGGCTGATGCCGGTATTGGAGCAGCTTTTACTGTTAAGAGATGGGGACCCTTTCAAATGGTAAGCCCGTTCACCATTCGTTTCGATGTACCTTTATTTTTGAATGCCACCCCTGCCACCTCTCCGGATTATATTCAGATGAGATGGGTAGTAGGTATAAACCGATCTTTTTAAAAACAACACGACAATGAAAATTCGTTTATTTACTTTCTTCCTGTTTACTTTTTCTTTTGTAAACCTAAAGTCTCAAACCAGCGCTGCCGTATACGACAAAGCGGTGGAACTCAAAAATGAGTTCAAATACAAAGAAGCCATGCCCTATTTCCAGGCCTTGCTCAAAATGGATTCAACCAATATCCATTACCTGGCTTATGGAAGCCAGGTGTATACACGTTTCGGATATCTGTATATGAAAAGCGAATCGGAAAAACAGAGTTATTTCCATACCGGTGAGTTCCTGGCCAAAAAGGCCATTGCAAAAGACGACAAAGATGCAGAAGCGCATTATGCCTATGCTCTTGCTCTTGGACGCATCAATGAAAATGCAAGTTCCAAGCAAAAGATTGCCAATGCCAAACTCATCAAAAAGGAAGTGGACCGGAGCATTGAACTGAATCCGAAACAGGCAGGAGCCTATCATATTCTTGGCCGCTGGCATGCTACGATAGCAGGCTTTAACGCATTTGAAAAAACGATGATCAACACATTCTTTGGTGGGGTGCCTCCCGGTGGTTCTTATGATGATGCCATCAAAGCATTTCAGACAGCCATTTCACTCGAACCTAAAAACATGATTCACCAGTATGAAATGGCGAATACATATTATGCCATGGGGAATAAAGTTTCTGCCAAAGTATGGGTGGATAAGGCATTAACACTGCCGGTGGTTTCGGATGACGATAAGCTGACGGTAGACAAAGTGAATGCGCTGAAGAAAAAACTGGAATAACCATTCTCATTCCAGAAAGGATAAACGCACCCCGATTGTTTTCAGATACTTCACGGCAAAGCCGTTCATTTCGGGCGTGAGCTTGAAATAAAGGACGGGGCCCAGGAATACAGCTGTAATCAATACAGAGCGGATCAGCATATCGGAATACACATTACCCATTACAGGTAAAAAGCTGTTCAGGAAAAATGTTCCTACCCCAATCAGCAACACCCATAAATTGTTGATGACAAAAGGTTGTATCTTAAAGAAGTGCTGTACAAACAGCAGCCTTAAGATATTAAACAGGATCATGGTCATGCTTGTAGCAATGGCGGCTCCGTTCATACCCATGCCATATACCCGGATAAAAACATAATTGGCAATCATCGTAAATGCGATGAGGAAAAAGGTAAAGAACAAATCGTATTTATATTTTTTGGAGGTAATAGTTATTGTTCCGTTGAGGCTGGTAGACATATCAAACAGCCGGCCCAGACTCAGATACAGGAAAACATATTTCCCGCTGGCAAATTGAGGAGGCATGAAGGAAAAGACATTATCAAAATTGCTCCATATTCCTAGAAAAACCCAGATACCAAGGACAAGCAATACGGCTGTGCTTTGCTTATACAGCTTCTCCATAGCCGTCATATCTCTCTTTTTCCAGTTTTCGGCTACCAGCGGACTTGCAATTTTTAAAATGGAGCGGTAAGGAATAAGCATGACCGTGGTAAAAAAGAAAACGGTGGAATAAATCCCTACGTAATACATTCCATCCACCAGTTTACCGTTAATGATTTGTCCACCCATAAGGCCGGCAATCATCAGTGAGTCGATATTGGCGATAAGTGAATTTCCAGCCGAACCCAGTATGGAAATAAATCCGAAGACAAACATATGACGCGAAAACCGCTTTACCCGTTGATGTATCCTCGGCTTGACAAATAAATGTCCGAGCCAGGCTGTGTAAATAATCACAAACACGGCTACGGAACAGTTAATCCCAACATAGAGCGTAACAAATTGTCCGAAATCGATGAGTTTAAGGGCATAAAGAGTAATGCTCAGTGTTGTCATCAGCCGCAATACCACTTCATTGATAAAAGAAGAAACAACTGTTTTCAGGAGGGAGCGCAGGTAGGAATCAAACAATTGAAAAAATACCGTTGCCAGACCCAATGGAATGATGTAGTAATAATAATCCACCAGCAGCTTCGCATGTTCGGTATACTTTCTCATCACCAAAGGACGAAGGGCCACAAAAGCAATGGTGGTAAGCAGGAAGCCTGCGCTAATCATGAGCATGGACCAATACAAAAACCCGTGATGCTTTTTTTCTTTATCGCGGAAGAAAGGGAAGAACCGCAGCATGACCCCGTTGAAACCCATAGCCGAAAACTGGGCATAAATGACAGCTATATTGATCATGATATTCGTCAAACCCACTTCATCGGTACTCAGAAAATTAGGGAAGAGAAGCACCTTATTGACATAGCCAAGCAGTAACCCGATGTAGGATACAATGGTTAACCGAAAACCTGCTTTTTGTACAATACCCAATTTCTGTAGTGCTTTAGGATCTTATTCTTTGGATAAGGGTGAACCACCCTTATTTCGGTAAAGATGAGGAATTTCGCCTCATGCTATTCTCTATTTTCCGGAAGTAATTAACGCATGATTGTGGGTTTTAGTGTTCCATTCCTCATCTTTTGCCCTTGACAGCCAGGAAAGCGGTTAAAACAGCGTCCCGAGATGCTGTTTCCCCAATAAGTATTTCCTTACTTTTGCAGGTATGCAGATCCTGTCAGCCGCAAATCGTATTGTCTTAAGCAAGATCCGTTGGCTGATTTTTGAAAAAATCACCTCTCTCAGCGATTATCTTTTATGGACGCTTCATGTGCCGGCTGTGACCATACCGCCAAAAGCTTCCGGTATAAAAAGAGTGGTTTTTATAGGTGAGCAGCTGCCACCCCGCACTGCACGAATTGCCAAATGGGTGAAACGTTCCGGAGGATATGAATGCATCCTTCTTTGCAGCAAGAAAGGGTATATACACAAGTTTTCAGATCCGGCTTTCGGCAAAATTTTTTTGTTTCGTAATAAATGGCACTTGCAGCGTATTGTTCGTGCTGTTCCGGATATATATTTGTTTCATTCCTTTGCACCGAAAAGCTTTTTTCCTGATATCGTACGAAAAATGAATAAAGCACCATTTATTCATGATATGCAGGATGTTTACACCATTTATTATGGTTTGAATCCAACCCTGGGCTGGCTTCAAAAAGAACTGCCGCATGAAAAATCTTGCCTGGAACAAGCTAACGGTGTTGTAGGACATAGCCTGGAACCCAATGTGGCCTACCGGAAATTCAAGACACGGCAAAAGCCTCCTACTCTTTTCTTTCCTCTGTATTGTGATGATGATTTTTTTCAGAACACTAATAAAATCATCGATAAAGATAATATCCATATTGCCTATGCTGGTGGAGTGGCCGGCTCTCATAGAAATCCCAAACAATATGGGAATATCCAATTTCAGCGTTTGATCGAAATTTTTGTGGCGCAAAAAATCCATTTTCATATCTATCCCAGCCCATCCAATGTCAGGGCTGATTATGAAGAATACGAATCTCTTGCCAGAAACCACGCCTATTTTCACTTTCACGAACCGGTAGCTCAGCATGAACTGGCAAAGGAATTGAGTCAATATCATTTCGGAATACTTCCTTTTTTCCGGGAGCTCTCCGAACAATCGGATGACAAGTTAAAATATGCCACTACGCTGAAACTATTCAATTATATGGAAGCTGGTATCCCTGTTATCGTTTCAAAAGATCTTGGCTATCAAAGCTGGCTGGTGGAGCGTTACTCCGCAGGCATTGGAATTAACATGGGTGACTTGCAACAAATCCGGAAACGGATAGAGGAACAACCTTATGAACATGTGTTGCAATCCGTGTTGCAGGCCAGAGATAAAATTTCTCTTAAATCCAATATTTCACGTCTGCTTTCATTTTATGAAAAAACAGGTGGGGCCGAATAGACGAAATTTGCTAATTTAATTCCATGAAAAACGCCGTTATAATTGGTGCCAGAGCCGATGGTCATGCAAAAGTGGTGCTGGAAATTCTGCTTGCAGAAGGCAAGGTAAAAGTGGTTGGATTTATCGATGACGATATCACAAAAAAAGGCTCCTCTATCCGGAATTATTCCGTTTTAGGCACATTGGCAGAGTTGCCGTCCATTGCACTAAAGCTAGGGATAGAATGTGCCATTGTAGCCATCGGTCATAATGCAATGCGCAGAGAACTTGGACAACGTATACTAGCCATGAACCTGGATCTGATCAATGCTATTCATCCAACGGTACATCTTGATTCCGATGTGATTATGGGAAAAGGAAATTATCTGGGCCAGGGCGTTATTGTTGTAACCGGTAGCCGTATAGGAAACAGCGTAAATATTCATACCGGCACAACCATCGATCATGATAATATGATTGAAGATGGCGCCAACCTGGGGCCTGGGGTTCATACCGCAGGTCGTGTACATATTGGGCAGGATGCCTTTCTGGGCACAGGAACCCTGGTTATACCCGATGGTATTGTCGGAGCAGGAGCCATTACAGGTGCAGGAACAGTAGTTATAAGACCGGTAGATGCTTATACCAAAGTGGTGGGTAACCCGGCAAGGGTTATTGGCTCCGTTGCATGATTAAAAATGTTGATTTTTAATACCGTAAAACCCACCTTTCTCTATATATATCCTTTGATATGGACCCGGTATAGGTAACGAAAAAAGTCGTAATTTCGATGCTTATTTTCATTCTTATATTCTTTCTTTATGCAGCATGTTTTTATTACCGGAGGTGCCGGTTACGTAGGATCTGTATTAGTTCCTAAACTCCTTGGCAAAGGCTATCAGGTTACCGTCCTGGATCTGATGATTTATGGAGAAGAAGTGCTTCCCAAACATCCTCATTTGAATGCCGTTAAAGGCGATATCCGCGATCAGGAGCTATTAAAGAAATTATTAAAAGGAGTAGATGCGGTTATACATCTGGCTTGCATTAGCAACGATCCCAGCTTCGAGCTGAACCCAAGCCTTGGAAAATCTATCAATCTGGATGCTTTTGATCCCCTGGTACGGATTTCAAAAGAGTCGGGAGTAAAACGGTTTATCTATGCCTCCTCTTCCAGCGTTTACGGAATAAAAGAAGAACCCAATGTGAATGAGGAAATGGAACTCGAGCCTCTCACCGATTATTCCAAATTCAAAGCCGATTGCGAAGAGATCCTGAAAAAATATCAAAGTGCCGATTTCACTACCTGTACCATTCGTCCCGCCACGGTTTGCGGATATGGAAAACGGCTTCGTCTGGATTTGTCAGTTAATATCCTTACCAACCTGGCCATCAATAAAGGAGAAATCACAGTTTTCGGAGGAAGTCAGAAACGTCCCAATATCCATATTGAAGACATGACCGATCTGTATTGTCAACTGCTTGAACTACCCAAAGAAAAGATAGCCGGAAAAATCTGGAATGCAGGGTATGAAAATTTCACCATCTCTCAGATTGCTCAGATGGTAAAAAATGTAATCGGTGATCAGGTAAAGATTGTAACCACTCCTACCAACGATCTTCGATCCTATCATATCTCTTCCGAAAAAATCAAAAAAGACATTGGTTTTGAACCCAGTCACTCCATTGAAGATGCTGTAAAAGATCTGAAAGCCGCTTTTGACAAAGGACTCGTACCTGATTCACTTACGGCCGAGAAATATTTCAATGTGAAGTTGATGCAACATGTGGACTTGAAATAACCACATCTATATAGACCGCTGATTCTCATGATTTTCATGATGTGTCATGATAAGTAGGAGTTATAAACATTCGGACATTACAGACCTTATTCTGAAAGGATATTTCAAGGTATACAACACCCTTGGCTTTGGTTTCCTGGAAAAGGTCTATGAAAATTCCTTACTTCTTGAATTAAAGAACGCTGGATTGATTTGTGCTTCACAATATCCTATGGAGGTTTATTATGAAAACACAAAAGTGGGGTTATATTACGCAGATATCATTGTTAATCAGGCTGTAATCATTGAAATCAAGGCTGCTGAAGCTTTATGCGAAGAACACGAAGCTCAATTACTGAATTATTTAAAAGCTTCTGCCATTGAGGTGGGGCTCCTACTGAATTTTGGCCGAAAAGCTGAATTCAAGCGAAAGGTTTTTAGCAACGAATTTAAAAATCATGAATTATCATGAAGATCATGATAATCCGTGGTCTATTACATATAACTTGTACCGATGGTCACTGAAAAAATGAATATTCCTTATATAAGCCTTGGCTTACAGCATCAGCATATCAAGAAAGAGATTCTGAAAAATATTGAAGCCCTGTTGGATAGCGGTCAGTTTATCCTGGGTGAAGAAACCCTGCGTTTTGAAAAACAGTTTGCTGCACTTTCAGGAACAAAGTATGCGCTTGGGGTTGCCAACGGCACGGATGCTCTTTTTCTTTCGCTCATGGCTTTAGGGATAGGCAAAGGTGATGAAGTAATTACTGCTCCCAATTCCTTTCTGGCTTCTGCCTCATCGGTTGTTATTGCAGGAGCTAAACCTGTATTTGCCGATGTACGCGACGATTTTAACCTGGATCCGGAAATGGTGGAACGTGCCATTACCAAACACACCAAAGCCATCATTGTTGTCCATCTTACTGGCAGGCCTGCACCAATGGATGAACTGCTGGCGATTGCTAAAAAACATAACCTCCACATTATTGAAGATGCAGCACAGGCTGTAGGCGCTCAATACAATGGCAAACCGGTTGGCTCCATGGGTGCTACCGGTTGTTTCAGCCTCCATCCGCTTAAAAATCTTGCTGCCTGCGGCGATGGAGGTGTGATTACCACCAATGATGAAAAGATATATCAATACCTGTTGCTGGCACGTAACCACGGCTTGAAAAACAGGGATGAATGTGTATTCTTCACCTTTAATTCCAGACTGGATAACATGCAGGCTGCCATCCTCAATGTTAAATTGAAGGAGCTGGATCAGTGGACCAAACGCAGACGGGAGATAGCCGGAATGTATCAGAACGGATTGAAAGGTTTGCCCATGATTATTCCTGCTGATAAGCCGAATGAAAAAGCGGTATACCACACCTTTATCATTCAAACCGAACACAGGGATGAACTTAAGAAACACCTGGCCGAGCAGGGTATCGACACCAAAGTGCATTACCCATTGGCTATCCATCAACAGGAAGCGGCCAAAGGGCTTGGATATAAAAAAGGAGATTTCCCTAAAACAGACAGACAAGTAGAAACAATTCTCAGTCTGCCTGTTTATCCTGAATTAACCAATGAACAGGTTAACTACATCATCGAACATATCCGTAGCTTTTTCTCCGGCAAAAGCGTTAACACCAACAGGTAATTAAATCCATGACCGATTTTCTCCAAAAATTTCAGCTTGCTTTTGAAAAGGATAAACCCTACATAGAGTCATGGCTGGTGGCCTGGGATTATCAGAACAAAAGAAAGAAACAGAAATCAGCTTATCAAAACGAACAGCCTTCTGATTTTTTTACTTATAACGGCCCTGCTGATCTCACCAAATGGATGAGATGGTTTAGCCCCAAGTACACCAATTATCTACCCGATCTGCTTTGTACGCCGTTAATGCGTCAAAGTCTTGAAACTGATAAAAAAATTCTTTCCGGATTGGGATTACAGTATGACTTTTCTACTTACCAGGACAATGTAGGCATTAACAATGTACATGACTATTTATTCCCCAATCTGTATCCGGTTCCTGAACGTTATAAAATAAGGAATGTGATTGATTTTGGCGCAGGGTATGGTCGTCAGGCCAATCTCTGGACTGGATCTTCTCATGATGGTGTTTTTCTGAGTATGGATGCCATTCCTAATTCCTATTGTCTTCAGAATCTGTACTATCATCAGTTGGGGAAACCCGTTTATGATTATGTAGAAGACCCTGCTGCTTTCCGGATTGATATGTCGCGTCCTGGTATCTACCATTTACCAACCTGGAGGTATGATCTGTTGCCCGACAATTCGTTTGATATGGTCATGTTTGTGCAGGTACTACCCGAGCTGAACTCCAAGCTGATCCGTACCATGATGAAAGTATTTCACCGGGTACTAAAACCTGGTGGCGTGATTTATATCCGCGACCATGCCAGCATCTGGAAGCCTGCAGGAAAAATGGATGTTGCCGCCTATCTGCAGGAAATCGGATTTGTACTGGAATTTCAGCCACATCTGATTCTGGATGGTGATATTCATGGCATACCACGGATATGGAGGAAAATAGACCCGGAAGTAAAGCGTTCTCAAACCCGTACTTTTGAACACAAGAAAAAACAACTTGTAGAGGACCTGGATATTATGACCGGAGGGGCTCTCAAATCTATTGTTAAAAAAATAAAATCAAAATGAAAAATTTGAAGTTGTTGTTTCCTTTTTTGCGTTTGTGCTTTACCAATACGAGTGAGTTATTGAAAAACATTTATCAGTTTACGGTTGTAACCCGAAGCAAGAACCTGGTCATCCGTAAATACAATCTGCCGAAAGGCCTTCCGACTATTGATCTGCTGGAGCTTTTTCCTAATCTGGATGAAACCGTTGAAAACTATACATTTCTCGAAGGCACATCCAGGATTACCGATATCGTAATCCTGAAACTGCTGGCCAAACGATTTGAAAAAACCCGCTATCTGGAATTCGGTACCTGGAGAGGAGAAAGTATTTCAAATGTGGCTACCGTTGCTGAGGAATGTTACTCCGTGAGTTTTTCGGAAAAAGAAATGCGCGATTTTGGTTTTGAAGAAAGTGCCATTAAGGTTGGCAGCTTCTTTTCCAAAAACATACCGAATGTAAAGCACATTGCCCATAACTCCCAAACCTATGATTTCAGCAAACTGGAAAAACAGTTTGATCTTGTATTTGTAGATGCCGATCATAAATACGAAGGGGTTAAGATAGATACCGCCAGTGCATTCAAACTGCTGAAGAATGAACGCTCTATTCTGGTATGGCATGATATAGGTAAAGGATTGGAAGAGCTTAATAACTGGGAAGTACTGGCAGGAATATTGGATGGAGCTCCGGATGATGAACACCGGAAAAATATTTATCGTATTTCAAATTCCCTTTGCGCCATTTATATCAACGAGAAGTACAAATCCTCCTACCCCGAGCATTTTGTTCCGACCAAAACATTCTCGGTTCATTTGAAGGCTCAGAAGATCGCTTAACCTTTGCTTTTGACGAGGGTGTGAAACATGGGTGAACAACAAAGTTCTTGTTGGTCTGATACCGCAACTTACTTTTGAAGAAGTAATTTTCTTTCTATTATTCCCGTCTTCGTCATTATTCTGACCAGATATAAGCCAGAGGACTGTGCAGCAAGGGAAAGATGTAAAGAGCTATTGAGTACTGTCACATCCAGTTTTTGCGAATAAACTTCCCGGCCCTGCATGTCATAAATGCTCATCAGCTCATAACCTGCATCATTAAGCGCTACTGTTATAAAACCGTCTCTGGAAGGCACAGGATAAATTAATACGTTGCCCGTGCTTTTCTTTATCTCCTTGGATGCAGTAGCGCTATTATCATAATATACCATAGCCCCGTATTGAGGCTTATCTCCGCTTATGCTGTCAAAACTATATACCATATTGAAACTTCCGTCAGCCGGATTAATGGTATAGATAGAACCCTGATTCAAAGTACCACCTGTCATAGTGGTACCATATAAAAGGCCGTCTGCTGCAAGACTCATTCCACTTAATGGTGTTTGTCCGTTAGCACCTGTAAAGTTGTTCAATACAGTAAGATTGGTACTTACGGGATCATAACTGAAAATGTTGCCATCTGCTCCGGAGCCTCCCATTGCAGCTGATCCGTATATTAGTCCATTAGCAGCCTGATATAAACGCCCACGGGGGCTTTGACCATTGGTGCCGTTAAAAGTGACCGCTTCGGTAAAAACGCCTGAACTTGTATTGTACGTATACATTACGCCGTTTCCTAGCACCCCATTCTGCTCCGATGTGCCATATAATAGTCCGTCTGTGCCTTGTATCAGGTGATGTCCTTCCGGGCTTCGGCCTGTTATGCTGTCCATATCCTTGACTCTTGTAATGGTATTGGCAATAAGACTGTATTTAAAAAGTACACCATTACCATTAACTCCACCCAGCAAGGTGGTACCATATAAAAGGCCATTGGATGCCTGCAAAAGAGTGGCTTCCGGATTCTGTCCCGAAGTACCGTCAAAATCATACAAAACAGAATACGTATTAGTAGAGGGATCCAGTCTGTAGATAACACCTTTATTATAAAGTCCCCCATAATACGTGGTGCCATATAATAATCCATTAGAAGCCTGCATTAAACCGCCATAAGGCATGGAGCCATTTACCCCTCCAAAACTCATAAGTGTATCATACTGATTGGAGGGAGGGTAATAGCTAAACAACATCCCGGAATCTGCTATTCCGCCTTTGAGTGTAACTCCATATAAGGTACCATTTGTAGCTTTTAACAATCCATCCGTGGGATGTGCTCCATCTGTTATTCCTGCAAACGAATGAACCACACTCAGTACTCCTGTGGTATTAACATATTGAAAAATGACGCCGTAAGAAGAATCTCCTCCCGAATTGGTTAGACCATAAAAGGAGCCGGTTTGCGAAAAACTCTTTAGGGGACAACCCACCAGAAAACTAAAAAATAGAATATAAACGCCTGGAATAGTAATTAGTTTCATGGGTCATTACCTGATTAATATATCACTGAGCTGCAAGTGGATGCCCAGACATCTTTCCGGGGAAAGATATGGATTTGGGCCACCAAAGCTATTAAAGAAAACATAGTAATCAAGAAAACAAAGAACAACAAAAGATTAACGGACTATCACTCTGCTTTGCAAGGCTTCTTTCCTGTTTTAGTCCTTTTTTTACCTTTGAGCCTTGAATCCATATACCCCGGCTTTGGGGAAGGATGTCATTGCATTTAAATCAAATAAGGGGTATGAAAACATTAGTCACAGGAGGTTGCGGTTTTATAGGCAGCCATATGGTAGATCGCCTTCTGGCAGAAGGGCATGAAGTGCTTGTCATTGATAACCTCAGCTCCGGAACGATACGGAATCTGGAGCATCATAAGGGCAATCCTAAATTGCAGGTTCATATTCATCATATAGCCGATCATGAAAAGATAGCAGATCTTTTTGCCGGCATTGATCAGGTGTTTCATTTGGCTGCCCTGGCTGATATTGTGCCTTCAATTGAGCGCCCTATGCATTATCACCATTCCAATGTGAATGGCACCATCAGCGTGCTGGAAGCATGTCGTAAACATGGAGTTAAAAGAGTCATCTATTCGGCATCCTCTTCCTGCTATGGTATTCCGGATCAGTTTCCGACTCCTGAAAACGCTGAAATCCGTTGCCAATATCCTTATGCTGTTACCAAATATCTGGGCGAAGAATATTGTCTTTACTGGGAACAGATCTACAAAATGAATATTACCTGTATGCGTTTCTTTAATGTATACGGGCCCCGCGCCAGAACCTCCGGTACCTATGGAGCTGTATTCGGCGTATTCCTGGCTCAGAAGCTGAACAACAAACCTTATACTGTTGTTGGCGATGGCAAACAGACCCGCGATTTTACGTTCGTTACCGATATTGTGGATGCCTGTGTTACGGCAGCCAAAAGAAACGATATATCCGGTCAGATATTTAATGTAGGAAGCGGCAATACCTATAGCATCAACTCCCTTGTCCAGCTGTTGGGAGGAAAAATTACCTATATCCCCAAACGTCCGGGAGAACCGGATTGTACCTTTGCCGATACCCGGCGGATAAGTGAAATACTAAAATGGAAACCCAAAGTTCCGTTTGAAGAAGGGGTAAAGATTATGCTTGAACACATCGACTATTGGAGAGAGGCTCCTCTTTGGGATCCTGCTTCGATTGCAGAAGCTACCAAGGACTGGTTCAAATATCTCGGGAAGTAAAGATTTGTTCAGGGATAAGACAAGGACGCAGTCGGTCTTTTATTTTGTCTTGCTTATCTGATTCAAGAGTGTGGCCAATTTTCCTGTCAAGGCTTTTCGTGAATACTGTTCGGTTCCATGCGCTACCGATTCCAATATCCCTGACTTAAAGGTTTTGTAGTAGCTGAGGATATTTTCCTTCAATTTATCTTCTGAATCAAAACCGGATATTTTTCCGCAATCCATTTCCTTAAATGCATTTGCCATTTCACCCGTTTCTGGTCCTATGCAGAGGATGGGCCGCTTAGCGGACAGATATTCATAAAATTTTCCGGTCAAAATACCCGATGCATTGCGGCTGTTATTGACAAGCAGCAGCAATACCTGGCTTTGTTGTTGTGCACGTATTACCTCGGAGTGTGGCAGGTAGTCTATTTTTTTAAGATAGGGAAGCAATTCATACTGCTCCAGGCTTTGCATCACATTTACATCCACCTTACCAATCAGCTTTATTTCCAGATCGCTTGCAAATGCTGCATCTTCCTTAACAAGCACAGAGAGCATCTTCCACAGCACTTCGGGGTTCCTGCTTTTAACCAGGCTGCCGATATGAACCAGTGAAAATTTCTTATCCATATTTACCACACCGGAATAAAGATCATCTTCGTCATAACCATTACTGACCACATGAAATTTTTCCTTTTCACTTCCCAGCAATTCTTCCAGCTCATCGCACCATTTTCTGCTCACCGTTACCACTGCATCCGCATTCTTCAGCACACTGTATTCCAGTTTATGGTGTTTTCGGTCGGCCGCTGCCGTCAGCATCAATTCGGGATAAAAATCAATATTGGTCCAGGGATCCCTGAAATCAGCCAGCCAGGGTATATGCAGCTGTTTATGCAGCTCCAGCGCTATCAGATGCATACTATGTGGTGGACCGGTAGATACGATGGCTTGCACCGGGTTGTCTTTCAAATAACCAGATAGGAAACTGACAGAAGGACGAATCCAGAATTTACGTGCATCGGGAATAAAAAAGTTACCTCTTATCCAAACAGCCAGCTTTTCGGCCCGTTTAGGTTTTTTGTTTTCACTCAGAAATCCGGTATTGATCTTCTCGTTCTTTTTCTGACCTATAAACCGTTTGTAGCTGTTATAAGGCTCCCATATAGGGCGGCGGATCACGGTTATTCCTTCCGGAACATCTTTCTCAAGTGTAGGGTCCAGCACGGGCATTTCTCCGTTTTCGGGAGTGTACACCACAGGTTCCCATCCGTAGTTGCGCAGGTATTTTACAAATTTAAGCCAGCGTTGAACACCGGCACCTCCTCCTGGAGGCCAGTAATAGGTTATGACAAGAACTTTTTTCATAACCGGATCAGCTCTTTCTCCACATGAGGAAACCGCTTCCGGCACAAGCAATCAAGAGGATGATAGAACCTGCCATCGATATTTTTTCGCCCATTGCATATTCCTTGGGTTCAAAACGGAACTCGATCTTATTATTCCCGGCTGGCAGACGCATGGCACGAAGCACATAATTAGCCCTGAAATGAGGCACCAATGTTCCATTCAGATAAGCATTCCATCCGTTGGCATAATAGATTTCGGAAAACACGGCCAGCCCTTCCCCTTTGTTGGAGCTTTCGTAAACAAGATCATTCGGTTCATAATGTGTAAGCTTGATCACCGATGCCGAATCTTTTGCGGGAGTAAGCCCTTTCACCGATTCTTCAAAACGTTTATCAATAATGGCTGTCTCCGATGGGTTAAAATGGCTTAGTGCCGTTATTTCCGAATCGGCACTTGGCACCAGCTTAAATTCTTTTACAAACCAGGCATTACCCAGTGCCTGCGGGTTAGGAATAGCAACAGGCTGATGATCTTTATCGGCTGTAATAAAATATTTTGTATTCAGCATATTCAACACGGCTGGGTTGCGCTGATCAATCTGAAAATCGATCAGCTCCTTATAACGTTTCAGTTTAGCTCCGTGATATCCTCCTATGGATTTATGAAAATAGGATGTGCTGGCATCATTAAATGTATTTACGGCAGCATTATACACGCGGTAATCAGGGTCTTTATCTTCCAGAATCTTGTCATCGGCCGCACTGCGCTGATAGGGAACCCGGACTTGCTCCTTAGGCGCGAAATTATCACTGTTCAGATACCGCTTGCCGGCGGTAAACATATCCACAAGAATAAAAATACCGATACCTAAAATGAGTAAAGAAGCCTGAAACTTATTCCGTATGTATAAGAATAATAATCCACCGCCCAGAACAATAAAAATAAGACTTCTCCATACATCCGACTTAAAAATAGCTTTACGCGCATCTTCAATGCCATCACATACCTGTGTAGCCACTTCGGGTCCATTGGTTTTGGCTATCTGAGCATAGGTCTGATCTCTTTCTCCTCCACCTGATTTAAAGAACTCATTGAGTCCTGGCATCAGTAAGAAGAGGAGACATAATCCTCCTGTAAGACCAAATGCAATAAAAAATGCTTTTTTATTTTCCAGATAAAAATTGATGAATGGAGCTTTTACTTTTTCATGAAAAAAGTCGGAGCTTTTCAATATTTTATCTACGGCCAATATTCCAAGTAAGGGAAGAGTAAATTCCGCTATGATCATATTCATGGTCACCACCCTGAATTTGTTGTATGCCGGAAAATGATCGAAAAAGAAATTACTAAAACCCATATAGTTACTTCCCCATGCCAGCATAATGGACAAAGTGGTACCAAACAGAATGGCCCATTTAAGCGGCCCGTTCACAATAAATAAACCAAGTACAAACAGAAAGGCAATAATAGCTCCTGCATAAACAGGGCCGGAAGTAAACGGCTGATCGCCAAAGTATGCATCCTGTCCGTTCATCACATATTCCTTTATTTCCTGAGGCATCTCTTTAGGCAGGGAATTAATCACATCCTTATGATCCTTGGCAATCGCTTCTGACGATCCTCCTTTAAAATTCGGAATCATCAAGGTCATTGTTTCTCCTATTCCGTAACTCCACTGAGTGGCATAGCTACGATCTAACCCATCTGTTTTGTCAGCTGCATTTGATTTGCCGCTCGGATCAATCGTCAGTTCAGATTTTCCACGGGTTGTGTATTTACCATAGTCATATGTCGCCCACATATTGGCAATATTAGGTAGTACAGCAAAGACACAGGCTATGGCTATGACAGCTCCGGACTTGAAAAAATCCGCCAATTCTTTTTTTAGCATCTTACTTACGAACTCCGCGATGCAATAGATAAACAGAAAAATGCTGAGATAATAGGTCACCTGCAAATGGTTGGCATATAGTTCAAGGGCCAGAAAAAGAGCAATCATGGTTCCGCCTTGTAAATATTTTCCGCGAAAAGTGAGAATAAAACCTGCCAGTACAGGAGCCATAAACCCGATGGCATGAGCCTGAGAGTTATGTCCCGCTGCAATGACGATAATATAAAACGACGAAAACCCAAACGCAATGGCACCTACAATACTGAGCCAGGGATTTACTTCCAATACGATAAGCAAAATGAAAAAGCCAAGCATATAGAGAAACATAAACCCGGATGGATGAGGTAAGCCAAGCTGAAGAATATTATTTACATATTTCATCAGATTGCCATGATACACAACCGATATCTGATAGGCAGGCATACCACCAAACATGCTGTTGGTCCACAAGGCCTCTTTACCTGTTGCATCCCGGTAATCGGAAATCTCTTTCGACATGCCTTTATATTGCTCGATATCGCTTTGACGCAACTGCATGCTTCCCCCGATCAATGGTTTAAAAAAGATCAGCGTGATGGTTATAAAAATCAACAATCCGGCGATGTGTGGAATGTACTTTTTAATGTCGAAAGGTTTTTTCATGAAACTAGAAGTCAGAAGAGAAGAATGATTTAAGATTTATGATTTAAGATTTAGATTCGGTTATTTTACCTCTTCATAATCCACATACTCGCCGGCATCGTCAGGAAGTTTTTTGCTTTTTTCAGGGGCAGGCTTTTCCACCTTTACTTCACCTTCTTTGGAACGGTCGTAAGTATGGTTATGTTGTTGGGTAAAGTGGTATTTGTGAACCACGGTACTACGTCCTCCGAATAATTTCCAGAGAACCCAGAGGAAGATAACGCTTACAAGGACGTCTTTCATCGGAAAAAATTTATCTGCAAATATACATAATAGGCCCGAAAAGGCACTTAATAGACATTCAGGCTCAACGAGCGATCTGCCTCTATCACAAACCTTTTTTCCAGGGTATAAGCTGATTCTTTATGGTTCCGGGATCGGAACTCCACCCTATAATGACCGGGTTGCAGATAAAAATTCTGTATGGTCTGATTATTATCCAGATTACATACCCATTTCATATCTCCATGTTCTTCCAGATAAATACTGCCACTGCCCGCTTCTCCGGTAAAAAGCTTCAACTCCCCTGCTCCGGGTATATCCATACTGGTGGTATGACTTTGCCCTATCTCCACCCCTTGTTTATATATTCTGGGCAAGGTTAATATTTCCAGGTCATATATACCTACCAGATATTTTTCATCGGTATTGATATCCTGTACATTCAGAATGGCTGCGTCACCTTGTTTTCTGACGATACATTTTACCTTATAATTAAAGCTGAAGGTTCCACCAGGTCTCTTTACTTCCAACCTACCCTGTGGCACATCCACTGCAATCACATTGTGCTTTCCCATTAACAGTTTAACATTGCTTTTCTGAACTTCCGGTATGGTATGAACCACGAGATCGTACGTGGGTCCGGCATCCAGGGTAAGAGTATCGGGATTGTTAAGCACATTCAGGGTATGCATATAATTGTAGCGGATATTGCCGCTGAAATGATCATAAAAGGTCATGTTCACATTGGTTTCCGCGGGATTTCCGCCCTGATCCAGCAGATTTACCTGAGCCGTGGTTCGATACATGGTTTGTGTTACCACCACCTTTACCACATTATTAATGGCATTGGGTTCTTCCACACTAAAATAATCACCTACACATTCAAAGGTTCGGCTTTGTTCCTGACTAAGGCCTATGCCCAGAATATAAGGTTTAAAAACTATGCCTTTCTCTCTCAGCTTGCGGGCGGCATCACAGGGATCGCCTCCACATTCTTCAATCCCGTCCGTAATGAGCAAGATAATATTGGTAGCGTTTCCTTTTGGAAAATCATCGGCAGCCAGATTCAGGGAATGGGCTATGGGTGTAATCCCGGTTGGTTTCAGCGCCATCACTTTTGTTTTAATAGCTGCTGAATTCCCTTTCCCAAATGAAACGGATAAATAAGAATCGTTACAATCGCCGGGAGGGTATGCTTTTTCTGATCCATAAATTCTTAAGGCCAGCTCCAAACCCGGAATACGTTGCAGGCTGTCCACAATTCTGGATAATACTTTTTTAGCAGCATCTATTCGCGTGGCACCTTCATAGCTGGCTTTCATACTATTGGATGCATCAAAAATCAGGAGGATACGTACAGGGGCACTTGGTTTAGGCATGCCCGATTGCGCCTGTAAGCCATTGAAAATCAATAAAAAAATCAGTAGTCGGCCAATCCGGGCAAGAATCATGTGGTAAAATTAGAAAAATATGGAGATTATAGGAGCTATCCTGTTTATACAAAGATTAATACGTCTTCTCTGTATTCAGGCATTACCTGTTTACAGATTGATGCTTTGTATCTGGCTTTTGTATTTGTTTATTCACCTTTACTGTTGCCGTGTAAAAGAATAAAACCCAAATGGATCCATTCGTATATTGTTCATTTAAAGATCGCAACACTTTCATCTCCTTTCGGCTTCTTTTCTTTAAGGATCATCTTCATTTCTATAGAGATTGAGTTTATAGATTTAAGTTTTGGTACCATGTATTTAAACATGAACACAATGTATTTAAACATCGCATTCATGTGAATCCACCCCCCTATCCCGGTTTAGGTTCTGGGGTATAAAAAATCCAGTTTGAGTTTTTTTGCCACTTTTCTAAGCAATTTTTACCACCTTCCAACACCCACCTCTAAAAGCCCTGTAAATCCAGCCTAAAGCACCCTGCCAGTCTGAGCTAGGCAAGTATTTAAAGAACCAGAAAAAGTGTGTAAAGAGCTTAAAAATGTATTAAATCGAACGTTCCAGTTTGAGTTTCTGGCTACCTGTTTAGAAATAAAATTTAACGGTGTGTTAGGAAATTTGAGGTGTATGAATTATGGGGATTGACTAGTAGGTTTTATCTATTTTTCTAGTAAACAGATAAATCAATAGGGCTAGTGATAGGTAGCCAACCAAGGCTATTCCACCAGCGATTAATTTTCCCCACCAATTATGAGGATAAGCATCACCATATCCAAGAGTTGTAAATGTTACTATTGTATAATACCATGAACCCCAAAAACCACCTATCCCCTTGAAACAGGTTTTGTCGATGAAAAGAGAAAAATAAATAAGAAGTGCAGAAATTAATTGAAAAAGCAGTATACATCTCCCAAGAATAAGAAATGAAGACCAATTTTTACTTGTAAGTACAAAAAATTCAAACCCATCATTCCACCCCCATTTCCTAAGGCGACGAACTCGATTCATTGTATGTTCAAACCAATCGATATAGTCTTTAATTAATTTTTGATTCGATTTGCCAAGATCTCCAGTTTCAATATGCCCAAAAAGCGTATATTCAAATTCATAGGATAAGATTCTCCCAGTCCAATATTTGATGCGAACTATTTGACAAAGCTTTCGATAGGATATCTCTTCAAAAATCAATGGGACTTCCATTCTATTCTTATCAAGGCCTTTTAGAGATTCTATTGAAGCGAACCTAACATCAACATTGTTGAATGTTGAAAAACCTGCTATTTCAATATCTTTCAAGCGAGTCTTCTGAAAGGAGGAGTTGTCAAGTATAACATTTTCAAATGTAATATCTGACAATACTAATCCGCTAAAATCGGCATATGTAAATGAGACATTCGAAATTTTACATGGCAGGTCCACTGTTTTAAAAATGTCAGAAAATTGAATGCCATTTAAATCAAGTCTTCCATCATTATCAGGGCGAAGTGTAAATTCAGATTTACTTTCTGACTTAAAGTCCTCAAAATCAAATACTCCAGAACTCATTTTCGAAAGCCAAAATTCTACCAATTCACCATTAAGCAGCCTCCCTTGCGGTTTGTTCCATCTATCTCTTAGGACACTTTCATCTCCTTCAACTTCCATACCTGACTTGATTTCTTCAGAACTCATTGATGATTGTTAATTCAGATTTTTTCCGTATATTTATATAAATATATAGTAATACTAAAGATGTCTACAATAATAGCAACAAATAAAACTGTTAAACTACTTAAAGAGAATTCAGGCTCTGATAAGGAGAAGAATCGTTTGTATGCATCTATAAATGCTGGAGTTTCTATTCCTAAAACACGCATCAATAATATTCATTTAAAAATTAAGGTGAAATCTTTTGGGACTGAGTTACCAAAGCTTATAAGAGTATATTATTTTGATTCCCCTTCTCGATATCAAAGTGAGGTAATCAGTATAAATGGCAAAAAAGGATCTTTAGAGCTGGAAGTGCAAGCCTACCCTCATGAATCTAAGTTTTTCAACGAAGCATTTTTCGTAAACAAGATCGGATTTAGTTCTGAGGGCGCAATTGATTCAGATGTTGAAATGAATTTGGAAGTAGAAAAGGAATTGTAGAAATATTAATATCATTAATTTTAGCAATAATCATCGTTCTTTATCATTCTGAAAGGAAATGTTTTCAACTTTGTTTTGGAGACGACTGTTAAGTTAGAATCAACCATTCTAATTTAATGTCCGAAAGTCAAATCTAGCAATCAAGCCTAGTAAAAAATCCAAAATCAAGTCTCATTAAAATCTAACATGAACAAAATAAGCAGGAATTGATAACTCTTGGGTTATCAATTTAGAGAGTACCCTCCCATAACAAATTGGAACATTGTAAAAGTAGAACCCGGAAAAATATGCTTTCCAAGAGAAGCATTAATTTTTTCAGGGTAAACTATTTTACAATGTTAGCCAATGAGTACACCCAAAAATTACCGTAATTTATTTCTTACGACCGCGTGTTCAGCATCCTTTATAGGGACTGTAACTTCTCCTCAGCTAAACTGGCTGTGGATAACTATGGCTTTATTGTCCATTGGAGTTGCCATTCTGGAAGCTTTATATCCCTACTATCTAATTCGCTTGAACAGAAAACAGGGAATGATTGTAAAGACATTCAAGACTCAAAGGACTGAAATTGAATTTGCCCAGCAGCCACAAGTGAAGAACCAAAAGAAAATTGCTAAACCCAAAACCAAAAGAGGCCTACTAAAACGCAGTGCATAGTGAATCAATCTTACGGAAGCCTTATCCTGTCAAGGATATCCCTTTTTAAATCATCCATAATAAGTTCATCCTCCATAAACATAAATGACCCTCGTGCTTTATGTACAACCTCATTTTCTCCTTCCGTAATTGAACGATTAATAACTCCTGGAAAGTAGTTCTCGAATCCCATACGACAGGCAAGTTGAAAATCCAATTCAAACTCATCTATAGATTGAATCGCATAAGGTGCTTCTTCTATAATTCTGGTATCTATTTTCTTCTCTTCCATTTTCAAATGGACCATTTTCCATACTTCTCCTTGGAGGTGGTGATTAAAAAGGAACCATTCCTCAAGGGTCAATATCAAAATGAAATGTTTCTTGGTACTTATAAATGGTAATTCTCCGTAAAATCCATCTTTGTAATCTATAAAAGTTAAATATGCCTGAACAATAGCTTCAGCCATTTTGTCCAAATCAGCATGATACTCTTCTATATTAAGAGAGCTTTTTGAAACGATTGTCATCCTCTTTGCCTTACACTCGATAAATAACACAGCCTTTTCTTGTTCAACGATAGAGTCAGCGGAGGCTCGTTTATTTTTTTTCTTCACGTATTCCATTTCAGGATGGCGTAGGGTAGTGTTCTTTTTCGAAATAATTTTATCAATAATGTAACAACAGTAATCCTGAAAAGATTTCCCCAAACCATTATCAAATCCATTTCCCCCTTTTAATTGATAAAACGGATAATTGCCAATCTGTTGAAAGAGCAATAAAGGAAGAGGGCAAGTTAAGTGATCGCCTACTCGTATAATTGGCTTTGCTAACACTGGATTATAAGCATAAAATAATTTTTCATTCATATGTCGTGCTGCATCAACTTCTATTTTTATATCATCAAGCACTATCGATAAATGATCAAGAAGAATACGGTATGGTTTAGAAATTGTTGGATTAACAGAAGCTGGATATTTTATCGCTAACCTTTGCATGAATTGTATTGCAATTGTATATCCAGACGCAAAATATTCTAGAGGGGTCAAATCAAAAGTGCCCTCAAATATGTTTTTCAATTTCTCATGTGAATAAAGCCGAAAATATCTATAGAATGCCCTATATCTAACAATCTAAAACAAACGCCTATGAAAACAAAACAGAAAAATGAAGACCAGCTCAGCACCCCATTTCGTAACCGGATCAGCAAAAGGGTTCGAACTAAAAGAGAATCCATTCGGCAATTAATGGACGATGCCGCCGGAGAGCTTCAAGCCTCAATAATATTGCGTAGCCTGCGGGAAGGCCGGGTTCCAGATTTAAATGAAGATCCTAAGAATCCCAATCCTGAAATGGTGCCAGATCATCTTTGGATAAAGCTTCTACAACGAGAACACAATAAGTTCAATCACAACTAATGTTTTATTCAGTTATCAGTTTAACAGTTAAGTAAAAATCAAAATTAAATTATGTCTAACGAGTCTAAAACAAACGCCTATGGATAAACTACAAAAAATCCTAAATCGCACTGATTTCCCCGAAGCTATTCTCAGAAGGCTGCGTCCTAAAAAGACTGAGGAAGGTGCCCTTTCAGTACTCAGTTCGTATCAGACCTTTAAGGAAATGTATCCTACACATGAAACAGTGTTCAAGAAAATTTTTGAAACCATGCGCCTTAAAGCAAATGATAAATGTCAGTGTGGATACAGAATAAGCATGTCGTGGAAAAGAATTTACGACAAGAAAAAAAAGAGGTACAAAATGCAATTTCGATGCAAGATGTGTAAAAAAGGGCATAACGTATACAGCCCCCTTTCATTCACACCTTTAAAAGGGGCGCATAAACCCTTGCATCAAATTATGGAAATAATCTTTAAGTTGATTAACGATAAACGTGGGGTTTCAGCATCGCAAATCGAAAGGGAATATGGTTGGAAATATGATACATCATTGGATGTACTACACAAGATACGCACTTGGATGGGATTGTCAGTCGGGCTTTTCAAGTTTGATGGCAACATTGTGGAGTGTGATGAAACCTATGTTGATATTCCGACTGGAATGGGTCGAAATGTTGTACGAACTCGCGGTTTGGGTTCCGAAGGGAAACGGCCTGTATTTGCCATAGTTCAGCGAAATCCGCGTCAAGCCCGGGCATATTCAATAGATGATGCCAACAGAGCAACTATTAAGCCGATCATTGAAGCCAATGTGAGTCGTATGATTCCAGTATACACTGATGGACACTCGATTTACAAATATTTAACTGACGCGGGATATTTCCATAGTGAGTGTAATCACAGCCAAAAGCAATATGTGGTTAATCATACTCACACGAATACCGTTGAATCCTTCAATGGCCTTCTCAAAGGGCAGTTGGGTGTTACACACAAAGGGGTTAGTAAGGAGCATTTGCAAAAGTATCTCGATGAGGCGAGCTTCCGTTTTTCCTTCACGTATGCATTTGATGCTCTTGAAGCATTGTTCGATGCCCTCCCTCCGATGAACAGTAAAGGAATAATTGTACCTAATGTAAACTTGAACTAACATGACAAACAAAACTAAAATGACCGAACAGGCTTATATTTCTGGTGTAAAATGTGTAAAGAGACTTCACATGGAAGCACATTCACCAATATTGGCTGCGCGAAAAGAGGAATTGAATTCCTTTGTTGAGCAAAATTTTATGCAAGTCGCCAGGGAAATTATCGCACCTGGCGGCCTTAACCTGAATCTTCCGGGTGATACTGACAGATATTATCTGAATCGAACACTTCGTGAGCTGGAAAAAGAAAAGAAAGTCTTATACAATGCTGCTTTCCGAACTCCAACTGGTGAAGTGTCCAGAACAGACATCTTAGTTAAAGACAAATCCGGCATCCATATGATTGAGATTAGAATGGTCACAGAGGTAACGGATATACATCTCCATGAGACCTCATTCAAATATTACTGTCTCGTCAAGGTTGGCATAGTTCCGAACAAAATCAGTATCGTCTATATCAATAAGGGATTTATTCTCAGGGGCAATAGTGGAATTACTGATTTAAAGCGAGGTTTCCTGATAAGTCGCGATTTTACAAGGGTAATTAAAAGAGTTGAGGATCGATTGCCAAAAATTGTTGAGCGATTTAGAAAAGTGCTCGATACTAAGAGCAGGCCGGACAAAGATATTGGGATGTATTGTTTAGAACCAGATCCCTGCCCTTTTAAAAACCACTGCTGGGAACACATTCCGACCAATAGTATCTTCGACCTTAAAGAAATGCGGATCACCCGCCAGCTTGGTCTATATTATAAAGGAGTCATTGATATGGAGCAAGTCGTTGAGAAAGTTGGTAATCGGTTAACAGATGTTCAGACGGTTCAGGTCGCTTCTGCTCTACGGCAAAGTGTGGTGATCCGGCGAGAGGCTTTAAAGGAATGGCTTGATCGTTTGATGAGTAAATCGGGAGTATACTATCTGGATATAGATACTGAGCGATCACCAATTCCATTATTTGAGGGGGATAAACCTTTTGCGGTAAACATCGTCGGATCTCGAATTGCATCTTGTTTGGATGGATCTTCTGAATTGTCACCGGAGGAAAGATTTAAACCATTTCCGCTCAATCACAAATTGCAGGTTGTGATTGATATGGTCAAAAAATGCAAGGAAGACTGGCCAATTGTTGTTTATGGGAGAACGGCCCTTGACAAAATTATCAGTCAAGGAGTTGAGAACGTTCCTGAGTTAGCCGATACGCTCCAAGGTCTTTCTGCTAAGATCGTTGACTTAGAAGAAGTGTTCCGAGAGAAGTGGTACTATGATCCAAGATTTAAAGGGGCTTTAGCACTACCTGTAATAACGGAAGCCCTGTTCAAGCAAAACCTTTCTGGACTACTGGGAATGCCAATGATCGTTAAATTCTTAATGAACACGAATGTTTCATAGGAATTAAGCAAACATCCTGAACCTATTTTCAATATGTGTAAACGAAGGTGCCCAGAAAGCTTGAATCTTATTTACAAAATTTAACGCACTAACAACCTTTCTTCCGTGACTACGCACATTGTCAATAGAGTTCTCCGGGTCTCTAATGATTAAACGAGGCACTGTTCTTGAAGATCCATTCTCAACAACTTCTGCGCCTGTTAAGAGAACTGAATGAGCGAGCGAAGCTCCGAGTTCTTTGTATGAAACGATCAAGGGTGTTTTTTTCACCAAGTACCAAAGTGCTTCCTCCATAGTTGGTTTTCTATAATATATAGGAGCGGAGACAATATACTCCTCTCCATAATTATTGATGCCAACTCCGGTAAGGTATTTGGTTATTTCATCTGGGAATACAGGACAGTTTCTTGGATATCCCCACTGATCCACACCACACTCTTCCCGTGCAAATTCGTTTTGATTAACCTTAATACCATGGAGCTGAAGAAACATTTGTGCGGTTGCAGCCCAGCATCTCATACTATCGCTTTGCGGTGCAAATACACTATTCATTATCCGGGTATCAACCCCGATCCAATATGTTTGATGCCCGAAAGGATTGCGTGCATTTGAAGTCATTCAGTTAGGAATTAATTGTGAAATGATATGTTCGAGATTATTCGAGTAAGATAAATATAGTTCTTTTATTACTAAAAAACAAATACTTTATATTAGTGAAAAGAAATCAGTCAACTCCGGGTGGCGGGTCTTTAATCGAAGTGCTGTGCAGGCTTTCGTCCACCTCAATAACTCTAGCGAGTTCAGCTAGATAATCATTACCAATATTTTCGATTTTCTTTTTTCGGTTCCATTTCCGGCCATAGTACAATCCCCGTTCGTCTAGATTCATATCAAGCTCCTTAAAATGAATTGCTTCCCTGCACGATACATTTTTCTTATTGACCACAAGTTCATGTGTCTGGTAAAGAATATGCCCTTCAAATGACATGAATTGATAAATGAAGCAAAAGCTCCTGCTGAAGAAGGAGAACTCAACGATGTTTAGAACCTCATTATGATCTTTGAATTCAAGAGCCTGATTCCACTTAGTCCATGAAATGTCCGGGGTACGGAATGTTCGTGACCGATTCTCACTCCATTCATCGTCAGGAAGGGTGCAGAATCGTTTAAACTGAACAACGAATTCATCGTTTAAGGTTTTGAGCAGTTTATAATTTTTGACAGCGAGCATTCTTTATATATACAGTTATGAAAATCTTAGAAATAGTATCTGACGAAATACACACATCTGAACCGATGGGAGTTTTCCTAATCGAGCAGAAAATTTGTATCTACATATTGGGCATGAAAACGTTTTCCTTCCTTAAAAAGAGAAACATTACCAACAAAGCAATTGAATTGGTGAAATAGAATTGTTAGATTCTAGATCTTTTCATATACAAATGTTATGTACATGAATTTACCTTCTATACTCACACTTGTGGCGTTTTTCAATAACGTTTCACCTGCGTTAGGTGCAGGGGCTGAATGATTTACGTTAAATGGTGTTTGTTGCATGTTTATTGCAATAGTGTGGAATCTGAAGTTCATACGTTTAGATTTAGGTAGTTGTTTGTTTTCAAATATAGAATAAACCTGGACTAAAAAAGCATTGATTCAATGTATTGACATCTGTTGATGTATCTTGCGACCTCTTCTATGTACCGGGGACAGAACTGCTGGATTTTATGAGTGCCATTAGGGTATACCATGTTATCCCGAAACACTGTTTCTCCAGCAAGGCCGATAAAAATATCAAGATCACGAATATGGGTCAGGACTTTATTCGGGTAACTTCCCTTGTCCATTTCGATCTCGTATGTCCTCATGAATACGTAATCATCGAATAGCATCACGCCGTACTTCAAAAGAAAACGTTTTCCAATGAAGGAGTACTCGAGATAGTTGTCGTCTCGATCTCGCTTCCGAAAACATAGCCCTTTTACCCACTCGCTCCAACCGACAGTTTCATGCCGATTTAGACTTTGTTCCGGTATCTTGCAGAACACTTCAAAATCATTAAGGATGTCACACGCATGTAAATCGAGTGTGTCATAATTTTTTACTTCAATCATTTAGTTATTGTTTTATAAATCGAGTGTAGTCTATTAGATGGCCTGCTTTATTGGAAGCTTTGAGAATATAGATCCCATTGGGCAGCTCTGACACATCAATTGAGGGACTGAATGGACATTCGTAGATCTTTTCGCCAAGCATAGAATAAATACAAATACTCGTTGCAGCGACTCCATGTTGATCTATGAGAAGAATATTGTTTGTAGGGTTGGGGGATACTTTAATTGAATGTAATGAGTGGCTTTCCTCTATTCCAGTTGCTGAGGGACTGTACCATTTTGCGATTGCATTGGCGGAAATACCTCCGGCTGTGGTGAACTGGCCACCAACGACCAACTCAGTGTTATACTGACATAGCGAATAGATAATATCGTTGGTGCCAGTACTTAAAGATGACCATGTACTTCCGTTCCAACTTGCGATGTGATTAGCGGAAACACTTCCAGCTACACTAAAATATCCTCCACTATAAAGTTGTCCGTTGTACTCGCAAAGTGCATTTACTTTTTGATCTGTTCCTAACCCTACCGCTGACCATGCTGACCCATCCCATGACGCAACGTTATTTGCTGAAATCCCTCCTGCTGTTGAAAATTGTCCGCCTACATATAGCTTGCCCATACAACTATCGAGGGCGAAGACACCATTGCTACCTGTTATTGAAACCCCTGATCCAACCATAGACCATGTAGTTCCATTCCATTTATAGATTCCATTTCCAAAGGTACCTCCGGCATAAAGTTCATTGTTAAACACAGCCAATGAATAGACATTACCACCAAGCCCATTTCCAACGGAATCCCATCTCAGACCATTCCATCTGGCTATATTATTTGCTGAAATCGTTCCCGCCGTGCCAAATGACCCTGCTGCATATAACTCGCCGTTATATACCGCGAAAGCATATACTGCCCCTCCGTTCATGCCATTTCCTTGACCAACTGCCTTCCATCCAAGATTTAAAATGGTTTTAGCTATTCCATCTCGGTTTAATGTCCATGTAAATGTTCCACCGACAAATACTGAATCGTGGTATACCGCAATACTTAATGGGAAAAAGGCAGGTAGCCCGGTGAGAATGGCTGGCGAATTATCCCAAGCAGTACCATCCCACGACTTAGTGTTTTTGTCAACATCGTAAAAATTACCAGCGACACAAAGAAGAGATTGATAAACACACATTGAGTTAACGGATGACGGCGAACCTCCGGTACAGCCACCAGCTAAAGCAGACCATGTTTGGCCGAATAAGTGAATTGTGAGTAATGAAAGGCAAATCGTAATTCGGAGAACTGATTTCATTGGGTTGTGGTATTAGGTTAGACATTTTTTGATTTATGTCGCCCACAACCCGAATGCAACGTGGCGGTAAAAAAATCGGCGTGGGTTATGTAACTTACCGTTTCCGAGGTACCACCAAGTACCCTATACACAATAAGTCACGCCCACGCCTTACGTGGACGTTAGAACTTATCTTGTGTATCTTTAAAGTTTGGTGGTTTTCGGAAACAAGACAGCTAACGCCGTATCTGTAATATGTCTATCGTTTTATCTACATAGTCTTCGCTTTGAATTGCTAAGTTAGTAAATTTCACATTCATCTGAATCTGAAGTTATTAACTCAAGCCAAATTCCTATGTTTTAGTAAGAAACATGTAAATGGAATTATCAAAGGAACTTCTGATTCGGTAATTTAACATGGTATTCCTCAGTGATATTTTGTATATTCGCATGACTTAAATTAATAGACACTCAGTACGTTTTTATAGCATTTTAATCATAAAACATAGCCATATTATGGAACATAAAGAGCACACCAATATATACATTGACAGGAAAAAACATGAAAGTCCACATAAGACGAATGGAGCTGCTTTGTATGTTTTAGGAGGCATTAACCCAGCTACTCATGATTTATGGCGTGAAGAAGAAGGGAAACAAGACGATAAATTAATTGAAAACAATGCTGAGGAAGTTCATTTGAAGGAGTGGGCGCATTTTTATAGTGCTCAAAAAACACTAAACCCCGGTTATGGACGAAGCTACTAAGAATCTTATTCCAGAAGCTGACCGAGATTTTCTGGAGGGTAAGGAATATGTTTACGAAATTATCCCGGGAAATGGTTGCATTTATTTGAAATTGAAAAACTTTGATTTCCCTGCTGGTTATACACCACAAAAAGCAGATTTGCTTGTTATTATACCATCTGGATATCCTAATGCTGCATTAGATATGTTTAGAACGAGCCCTGATGTTAAACTAATAAATAATAACTGGCCTCAAACAGCTCAATCTCGTGATATCCATATGGGAATAAATTGGCAGGTTTGGTCGCGTCATTTTATTTGGAGAGTTGGTGTTGACAGTTTACGTACCTATCTTACCGCAGTTAAAAAGGAACTTAGCAAATGTGTCTAGCCTGTGAAATATTCGATAACATTTCTTGAATCGGACTACAATAAGCTTACTCAACATCTTTTTATTGACAGGACAAGAGAACGGGCTGCGTATGCTTTGTGTAGAATTTCCAAAAGCGGCTCTGAAAACCGATTACTCATCACTGAAATCATTCCAGTCGCAGAAGAAGATATAGAAGAATCTTCCATTGCACACATGAAAATCAAGTCGATTTCATTTTTGCGTGCAATGAAGAAAGCAGATACATCTAAAAGGTCATTTATATTTATTCATTCTCACCCTGAAGGTTATATCAATCACTCCAAACAGGACGACATTGAAGAAAAGTCCTTGTTTAAAACTGCCTATAGTCGAATCAAAACGGAAAGCATTCATGGAAGTATTGTTTTTTCTTCCCCCAATAAACCTATTGGCCGAGTATTTTTAAGTAATGGTAAGGTTCAACCAGTTTCCATGATTCGAGTAATAGGTGAGAGATTTAAATTTTACTCTGATAGAAAGGAAGCTAAGCCTTTGCCAGAGTTTTTCAATAGGCAAGTGTTAGCCTTTGGTGAAGATATACAGCGATTGTTAAATAACCTAAACGTTGCTATCGTAGGTGCGGGAGGCACTGGCTCTGCAGTTGCAGAGCAGTTAATTCGTTTGGGTGTTGGAAAATTGACAATTTTTGATGGTCAAACATTTGAAAAATCAAATGTAAATAGAGTATATGGCTCTGGCACTAAAGATTCTGGGATTCAGAAAGTGAAGCTAATTGAACGAATGGCAAGGAGAATTGGGTTGAACACCAAAATCGATCCAGTTAATAGACACATTACTTACGAATCAAGTATTAATAAGCTAAAAGATGCGGACATTATTTTTGGCTGTACTGATGATCAATGGGGGCGATCAATTCTAACAAGATTAGCTGTTTATTATGGTATACCCATTTTTGACATGGGTGTTAAAATAGATTCGCGGGAAGGAACAATTAAATCAATAGAAGGACGAGTGACGACATTGCTCCCTAAGTATGCCTGTTTATTCTGTCGTGATAGAATTAACACTAATGCTATTTTGAAAGAATCTCTTGCAGAAACCCATCCTGAAGAGTTAGAAAGATTAATTAAAGCAGGATATGCAGAAGAATTAGATACACCTGCACCAGCTGTTATAACTTTTACAAGTCAGGTTGCTTCGTTAGCCGTTACTGAATTTCTTAATAGATTAACGGGGTTTATGGGAGAAGAAAGAGAAAGCAATGAAGTTCTCGCAGTTTTTGATCAAACCAAATTAAGGACAAATCGAAGATTATCAAAAGAAGATTGTTTTTGTGGAGATTCGTATTATGTGATGCGAGGGGACACTAAACCATTATTAGATTTAACTTGGCGAAATGAAAAAAATTAATTTTAGAAATTGGTTCAAAAAGCCGTCAATTAAAGCTCCTGAATACGATAAAATTCAATATGTTTCATCTATTAGTGATGTTCCAAAAAAACTTGACAAAACAATATTTATTGTAAGGAGTGGAGACAGATACAAATGGGCTGTGTTCAAATGCCCTGATAATTGTGGAAATCGAGTTGAAGTTAACTTGATGGAAAGCAAGTACCCTTTTTGGCGTTTAGAGATTAAGAGAAAAAAAGTTACCTTGGAGCCATCTGTGATAGTGGAAAGCTGCCATTCGCACTTTTGTTTAATCAACAGTAAAGTTGTATGGGCTATAGACTAAGAATAATTCTTTCTGGCAATGATATCTGACCCACAGATAATCGATTCGGAAATTGACCGATGCCTGAATTTACTTGTTAGAAGGGGAACTGAACCCTCATTCGCTACCACTTTTGAGAATCAATCGTTCTTTAAAATGGAACGAATACCAATGGCTCAACTAGTTGTTGAGCACATGCTTCAAGAAGATTTGATATGCATGGATGGTAACATAGTTAAAATTACCAAACATGGTTTGAATATATATCACGAGAAAGAAGGTTGGTTATCTTATAGAGCCAAGTTAAAAAATAAGGAAGGTTGGGAAAAAAGCAGAAATTATGCCCCTATTATAATCTCGTTAATTGGACTTGTTTTTTCAATAGTTTGCTTCAGCATAGCAAATTCAAAAAGCGATGCGGAGGCGAAACGAAACAACCTGAAGGTGGATTCCCTTAGAGAACTTATTCTTTATCAAAATCGAAGAATTGATTCGATCGCCACGAAGCAACGTGTTATACTGCAACAAATAAGTAGAGACACTAGCCAGATTAAAATTAACCATACAAAGGGTTTAATAAATTCTCGATAGCTTCAATTGCAGAGACAGCATTCATTTCTTTGTTCTGAATTCTTCTTACTAATCCTTTGATATGATTTAATTTCCTCTGTGTAGGAAATTCGATACGATTTAACCAATGAGTTGGTATAACAATTATACCTCCACCTGTATCAGTAGACCATTGATCAGCTCCATCCCAAAAAGCAGTGACGGGTCTTTTGCTATAACTTACGATTACACTGTAAAATCCTTTTTCACTTGGCAAAGTTGATGCTGGGACAGGAATATAAATATACTGTGCTATATTGCTCATTTAAATTGAATCTCTTTTATGTATATAGTAAAAAACTAATGAAATGTTGTGCAATGAATGCTCCATCTTTATATATAAACCCATAAAAATGGATTTTTGTACCTTTACCATATGAGTACCAGCAAGAGGAAAGAAAGGAAACTAAAGAAGCTCATATCAGATAAGAATGAGGCAAAAACGGCTTTTATTCAAAAACCTGATAAGGGTTTACTGGATATCCTGAAACCAGATTCTGATGAGAAGATCGACAAGAAGAAGGCTAAGAAAAAACGAGCTGATAAATACGAACCTAAACTAAAGGTTAAAGCTGAGTTTATTGACATCATTAACGCTGCCGTTGCTCCTAAGAAGAATCCCTCCCAAAAGAAATAACACCCTCAATAGTTATTGAAATTCAAGCACTTATAAGGGTTTGTCCCATTAACGTAGTCAATTCCCTATTTCTTGTAATTCACAGCTTCCTTCTCCCGAAATTTGCCGGAAGTCCTACTAATGTACGGTTATAGTATAGTGGTTTAGGGAATTTCAAATCAGTTATTAACCTAATTTTCACAAAAAAACAAAATCATATGGCACTTACACCCAATGAACAGTTAGATCAAGTCCTAAAATGCCTTGCACAGGCATCCGACTACCTCGAAGAACAGACAATCTTTATCCTATGTAATGGATATGAAGCATCCAATTATCTTCAGCAAACAAGCGATGCCGAAAGGAACGTAGACCGTAATTCTGTCTATGAAATCCTCGGAAAACTGGTTGCGGAGTCCTATGCTGAAAAACGCAATGGGCCATCCGCTCTATACAGAATAAGCTTTAATGGTCGGGTCTTTATATCAAATGGTGGTTATGCTCAACAAGGCAAGGACATTAAGGCCGAAAGGTTCCGCCAAACTTTAGCAACATGGATGACGGCAATTGGCACTGCCTTTGCAGGTCTTTATGGTTTAAAGGAGGTTGCGGTCTGGCTATACCATCACCTTTGCCACTGCTATTAACGATCGCCCAGATCTTCTTAAACCAGTTAATCAGGTATGTTTTCATGTCCATATATATTAATCTGGATAACTCCAGATTTCATGTTTAAAACTTACAACAACTAATCGCCTGAAGGCCATTGACTTATGGGTATTTAGGTTGTATCTTTGAGAAAAAGACAACAATGGAAACGATTTCTTCTCATGCCATGGCAGTTATTAATGAAATTGAGGCACACATGAAGCGTGTTACCCCAATCCTTAAACACCACGAATGGAGGGTTGATTGCGGAGTTATGGGAACGACACTGGAAGAATTATATGAACAAGAAAAGCAGCTTTACCCCGATTTATTGCAGGAATCCTTTTTAACCAAGGATTCAGTTGATAAAGCCATTGCTGTGGAAATCATGAATTATTACGAATCTAAATGCCCACTCAGAACCAGAGGAGCATCCGGCCTGCCTTATGGTAACAATGGCTGGGTAAGGGTGTATGCCTACCTCGTTAACCTCAAGGATCAATAATTGGATACTTGCCTTTAAATTTCCAAATCCTCTCCCATTTTAATGCCCTCAAACGGTATCTGAAACTTTAAATGGATCATTAAATCTCATTTTTACAGCCTTTCAGAACAGCCAGAAACCCTAACTGGATCAGTGATTCCCAGAAACTCTAACCGGGATAGGAGGGTGAATCCATATGATACAGTTTTTTACTCACGCAGAACAATATGCTGCATGTTTGGATACGATTTGTAAATACATGAACACGGTTTATAAAGGAAACGCGGCAAAAGAAAAAGAGATTGATCGTATTCCTTTGTTTATTAACACTACGGAGGAAGATTTTGTATAAAAGTATGCTGATATCTATCTAATGGCTTTAAAAAATGACTCGTTGGGAGATGATTTCGTATTCATATGGATTCACATGGATGCAATATGGATTCACATGGATGCGATGTTAATCGCTATGAAGCACAAACGTTCTTTTATAAAGAAATCCGATAAGACCGGAGGCAGAATATTATTTTGACTCCTTTTTCGCTCTTTTATAGAAAGGGGGAATACCGACGAAGGAGGCAAGGGGCCGAGTATCTATACAGAATACACAAGTCTCATTTACAGTCATTTATCATTCAAATTTCCTTATTATGGCGTTTCTTTGTGTGATATTTTTTTACTATGTTTGCAGCCCTTAAGAATAAATTTATTTAAACAATTAATTGATTATCAGATAAATAAGTAGAAAAAATGAATGAATATGTAATTTACATGGTACCCGCCTTAGGGATACTGGGATTGCTTGTAATGGCTGTTAAATCGGCCTGGGTTAAGAAACAGGAAGCCGGAGATGCTAATATGCAGGAACTGGCAGGCTATATTGCCGATGGTGCCATTGCTTTTTTGAAAGCGGAATGGAGAATCCTGAGTGTATTTGCCTTAATTGCAGCTGTATTACTGGCCTGGTCCGGAACCACCATCGAACATTCAAGCCCTGTTATAGCTATTGCATTTATTATCGGAGCGGTATTTTCAGCCACTGCCGGATATATCGGTATGAAAGCAGCCACCAAGGCCAACGTTCGTACCACACAAGCTGCAAAAACGAGTCTTGCACAAGCTCTTAAAGTATCCTTTACCGGTGGTACCGTAATGGGATTAGGTGTTGCCGGTTTGGCAGTACTGGGACTGAGCGGATTATTTATCATATTCATGAAAATGTTCCATGTTGGTACTGACATGGTAAACAGTACAGAAATGAGAACGGCGATAGAGGTGCTCACCGGTTTTTCACTGGGTGCCGAATCCATCGCTTTGTTTGCCCGTGTTGGCGGAGGAATTTATACCAAAGCAGCCGATGTAGGTGCCGATCTGGTAGGTAAGGTAGAAGCGGGTATCCCCGAAGATGATGTTCGTAATCCTGCAACTATTGCAGATAACGTAGGTGATAACGTAGGTGATGTAGCAGGTATGGGTGCCGATTTGTTCGGATCGTATGTTGCCACTATTCTTGCCACGATGGTATTGGGCCAGGAAATCAATTCCAAAGATGAGTTTCATGGAATGGCTCCCATTTTATTACCGATGGTTATTGCCGGATTGGGAATTGTATTCTCTATCGTTGGAACCTGGTTCGTTCGTATAACTAAAGAAACGGATAGCGTTCAAAAAGCCCTTAACATGGGCAACTGGTCGTCTATTGTACTCACAGCCATTGCTTCTTATTTTGTTGTAAACTGGATGCTGCCTGATACGATGACCTGGTTTAATCCGGAACGTGGAATGCCTTTCACCAAAATGCAGGTGTATGGTGCTATCGGAGTAGGTTTGGTAGTAGGTACGCTTATGAGTATGATTACCGAAGCTTATACTGCTATGGGCAAACGCCCGGTCAACTCTATCGTACGTCAAAGTTCTACCGGTCATGCTACCAACATCATTGCCGGTTTGGCAGTAGGTATGGAATCTACCGTACTTCCTATTCTTGTACTTGCAGCCGGTATTTATGGCTCTTATGCTTTTGCCGGACTATACGGCGTTGCTATTGCAGCAGCCGGTATGATGGCTACTACAGCTATGCAGCTGGCTATTGATGCTTTCGGTCCTATTGCCGACAACGCAGGAGGTATTGCAGAAATGAGCGGATTGCCAAAAGAAGTTCGTCACCGTACCGATAATCTGGATGCTGTTGGTAATACCACAGCTGCTACCGGAAAAGGATTTGCTATTGCATCGGCAGCGCTTACCTCACTTGCTCTTTTTGCTGCATTTGTAGGTATTGCCGGTATCTCCCATATCGATATTTACAAAGCCAATGTATTGGCTGGTCTGTTTGTAGGAGCTATGATTCCTTTCATCTTTTCTTCTCTTTGTATTGCAGCCGTGGGACGTGCTGCTATGGCCATGGTAGAAGAAGTTCGTCGCCAGTTCCGCGAAATACCCGGTATCATGGAATACAAAGCCAAACCGGAATATGAAAAATGTGTGGCTATTTCTACTACGGCATCCATTAAAGAAATGATTGCCCCGGGTGCTATCGCACTTCTTACTCCTATTATTGTTGGCTTTATCTTCGGCCCCGAAGTACTGGGCGGACTACTGGCTGGTGTTACCGTATCAGGTGTACTGATGGGGATGTTCCAGTCTAATGCAGGTGGTGCATGGGATAATGCTAAGAAATCATTTGAAAAAGGTGTGGACATCAACGGTCAGACTTATTTCAAAGGTTCAGAGCCTCACAAAGCTTCTGTAACAGGTGATACGGTAGGTGACCCGTTTAAAGACACCTCAGGTCCATCTATGAATATCCTTATCAAACTTATGTCTATCGTTTCCCTTGTTATTGCACCGCATATTGCAGTACACAAAGTAGTTCCTGCTGCCAGTGGTACAGGACAGGTTATTGCTCCTCCTGCACATACCATCAGCATGGTGCAGGCAAAAGCGATTGATCTTTCCAAAACACTTGTTATGGGCGCTGAGAAATTCTAAGCTGATTTTTGATCATTAAAAAAGGCTGTCTGAGAAGACAGCCTTTTTTGTTGGCAGTAGCGCCTTCGACTTCGCTCAGGCACCGATTAGAAATATTCCGGTGGTTGAGCAGAGTCGAAACCAGTTCTTATTTAAAACAATCCGTTTATTTCTGCATCAATCTTCATAATCACTTTACCCAGATCTTCCGCATTTTCGGGAAACTTGTTTTCATCAATATCAATCACCAATAGCTTGCCTTGCTCATAAGTAGATATCCAGGCTTCATAACGTTCATTAAGACGTTTCAGGTAATCGATCCGGATAGAGTTTTCATATTCCCGTCCTCTTTTCTGTATATTATTTACCAGTGTGGGTACAGAAGCGCGCAGATAGATGAGCAAATCGGGTGCAGCAATGAGCGACTCCATGAGACGGTACAGGGAGAAATAGTTTTCAAAATCACGGGTTGTCATCAACCCCATAGAATGCAGGTTAGGAGCAAAGATATGAGCATCTTCAAAAATGGTCCTGTCCTGAATTACATTCTTTCCGCTTTTGCGGATATCAAGTACTTGACTGAAACGGCTATTGAGGAAGTATATCTGCAGGTTAAACGACCAACGCTGCATATCTTCATAAAAGTCATTGAGGTACGGATTATCATCAGCGTCTTCAAAATGAGCCTGCCATCCGTAATGTTTAGCCAGTAATGTTGTAAGGGTAGTTTTTCCTGATCCGATATTTCCGGCAATGGCTATATGCATGATAATTTAATTAGTGTACTAAAATACAAAATCCACTGACTTACCGAAAATAATCCTTCAATTAAACGGAGCGATTCAAAACCCCTTCAATAGCCTATTGCCGGCTCGTCATCCACGGCTTTGGTATCAATTGCATCTCTTAAACCGTTTCCTACCAGCATAAAAGCAAGCACCATAACCATGATACATATTCCGGGCAGAATAGCCAGGTATGCTCCTCCTTCTACAAGTATAAAACCTCTGTTTTCGTTTATCATTGCACCCCATGAAGGAGTGGGAGGTTGTGCACCAATACCCAGAAAACTCAATCCGGCTTCAATCAATATTGCTGATGCGAAATTGGCAGCTGCAATAACGATTACCGGGCCAATCACATTGGGCAATACATGTCTGAAAATTAATCTCCAATGCGTATAGCCCAGCGCCCTTCCCGACTCAATAAATTCCTGTTCGCGTAAGCTGAGTATTTGTCCTCGTACCACCCTTGATACATCCACCCACATAGTAAGACCAACAGCAATAAACACCTGCCAGGTACCTTTTCCAAGCACCAGGGTAATAGCAATAACCAGCAATAAGGTAGGAATAGACCAGACTACATTTATAAACCACATGATAATATCATCCACCCACCCTCTGAAATAACCGCCAATAGCACCCAATAATAAACCGATGACAATAGAAATAACAACGGAAATTAATCCGACAAGGAGGGAAATTCGGGTGCCAATGACAAGACGGCTAAGCATGTCACGCCCTGACCGGTCAGTACCCAGCACATATTTTCTTTTCACCAGATTATTTTTAATCAGTTCGGAACGAAGTTCCCGTATGTTTTTCTTCAGCTTCTGATTACTGCCTACCACATAAAATTCAATAGATCCTTCATCCACTTTATTGATCACCGGTAAATTATAATTAATGGGATAGATCACATCGGCCACATTATAATGCTCTTCTGTTCCGTTATTAGGCGAATTGCCTGTATACCGTTCCACTACAATATCATTCCCTTCAAATGAGTACTGATGAATGGGTACGGGTACAGAATAATCGCTTACCTCTCCAACAAACATTTTAGAGATAAAATTGACCTTTTCGGAAGCTCTGTTTTTTCTTACCATCAGCATCTGGATACTGAATCCGGGAGGTTTGAGGCTGATTTCGAGTACCTGCATATTGGCATCCGGAGTGGAGTCCGGTACAATAAGGTAGCCTAAAAAAGAAAGGATGATAGAAAAACCGATTACAATCATACCTGCAACGGCCAGCTTATCTTTTTTGAGACGCTGCCAGGCGAAATAAGTCAGTGATTTGGAATAATGCTCGTTCGTTGACCCCATGCCAGCCTGGCTTATTTATCGATTCTTCTTCCTTTCCATTCAAAATCTTTTCTGAACGAGAGACAGGCGCTTAACACCACATAGATGGAGTAAACCAACTGTTCCGGCAGATAGATCCACAATAAAGACCTTCTTTGTGTGAATGAGATTGCTAAAAATAAGAACAAAAAGTCAATTATTAGCTTCCCTCCGGCAAGAATTAGATAAACCCCTCTGAAAGATGGAATGAGGCAGACTAAAAGCACTCCGAGAACCAATAACAGGTTACATAAAAATACCGTCAGGGCAGCCCCTTTTATCCATAAGCCTTTATATGCACCAAACTTAGACGCCCATCGTTTACGCTGGCTGAAAAAAGCCCGGACACGTTCCTGGGGCTGGGTAAAGACAAGAGCCTCTTTTGATTTCAGAAAGCGAATACCATCGGGATAGCATTTTTGTATTTTCTGAAGGAGGAACATATCATCGCCCGAAGCTTTCGTATCTCCTTCATATCCGTTTATCTCTTCAAACACTTTTTTGGGATATGCCAAATTGGCTCCATTACACAGAAGAGGAGCTCCGCATCCCGCCGATCCTCCGGCAACAGCCAGGAGACCCGCAAATTCAAGACTCTGCATTCGTCCAAAAAAGTTCTGTTCCTTTTGAAATGCAACAGGACCGATAATCAACTGACATTTATTTTCTAAATAGCAATGTGCCATGGAGCGGAGCCAATCTTTTCCTACTGTACAATCTCCATCTGTGGTTACTACCAATCCATCCTTTGTTTCAGCCATCGCCTGGGTAAGCATATATTTTTTATGCGCTACCCGTTCCTTATCATCTTCATACCGCAGATAAAGCGTGTCAATCTTTGGATGTTCGGCAAAAATGTCCATTACAATACCTCCGGTCCGGTCGTCAGAAGCATCATCCACCACAATCACACGCATACACTCCGCTGGGTAATGTTGTGACAAAATTGATTCCAGGCAAGTCCGTATATTTTTTTCTTCATTACGCACCGGTATAATCACCGTTACAAACAAATCCGGAAGAGCTGACGGCAGCGTTTGGAAGGGAAGACGAATCCATCCGTATATCAGCCATAGCATCAGCGCAAAATAAAATATGAATACCCCCAGATAGGGTAAAGAAAGTACAAGAAGATCGCGGTGCGAGATCGTCATCCGGTTTTGCTTTTTTTAAACGGGTGAATCCCTAATACAAAAACACTTCCGGCAATGGCAGGCATGGCTATATTAATGATCCATAACAGAAATGAAGCGCCAATAATACCCAAATCGTTGGATGAATAAATACCAATAAAAATGAGTGATACAGACCCCCTCACTCCTATTTCCGAAAGTGCTAGCGTAGGAATTACAGCTGCCGAAAAAAACGTGAGGCTAATGGCAATATATGCTGTTATAACATCCAACTGAATGCCAAAGAATTTCAATAAAAGGTAAAACTGAAAAGAGAAAACCCCGTATCGGACTAAAGAAATAAAAAATATACTTATCCAGTTCACCAAGCCGTGAGCTTTGAACACCCTGACATAATTGCGAAAAACAGGGAGCCATTTATTTCTGAAAAAAAAGAAAATGAGAAGTCCTGCTACAAATACAATAGCAAAGATCTTAGCCAACTGTATATCTATGGGCAGGTAGAAATGAATGGCCGGCATGAGCAGCATAGCGGGTATGGCTACAAGAACGGTAACCAGCATTTGCAGGAATCCTCCGGCAAATGAAAGAAGAGCTGCTTCCATGCGGTGACCTTCTTCCAGATAAAATACACGTCCGCCGAATTCGCCCACCCGGTTAGGCGTAAAGATACCTGTCGTAACCCCGGCCAATATGCTGCGAAAAGCAAATGAATACTTAACAGGTACCAGTTTGCTTAATAGCAGTTTCCATTTCCAGGCTTCCAGTCCCCAGTTCAGAAAAACAAGCGCTAAGGCTAATAATAATATTCCGGCATGAGTGGTCCAGGCATTTGCCACTTGTTCAGGAAACAAAGAAAGATCACGACGATGGGCTATTTTTTGATAAATATAAAAAGCGGCAGCAATTACTATTGCTATCTTTATAAGCCAGCTAAGAAAAGACAAGAAAGAGGGAGCTGGTTTTTTCATCATTAACAGACACGAAATATACTCAAAAAAGGATGGGGAAGGAACCCGATAAAGTTGTTTTAGGTATCGACCCCGGAACAAAAATCATGGGTTATGGGGTCATACATATAAACGGGAATAAAACAACGCTTCTTGACATTGGCGTGCTGGATATGCAGCATCTGGATGACCATGCCCTGAAACTCAAACATATTTTTGAAAACACCCTTCTCCTGATTGATAAACATAAACCTGATGAGGTATCACTGGAAGCCCCTTTTTTCGGAAAGAATGTGCAAAGTATGCTTAAACTTGGACGGGCTCAGGGAGTGGCTATTGCTGCGGCACTGCATCGCAGCTTGCCTATTTTTGAATACTCACCGAAAAAAATAAAAATGTCTATCACCGGCAATGGAAATGCCTCCAAAGAACAGGTAGCTGCCATGTTGAAAAATCTGCTGAGTATTACCGAAATGCCTAAATTTCTGGATGCCACCGATGGGCTTGCTGCCGCCATGTGTCATTTTTTCCAGAATGGAAAGCCTGCATCAGCGGGTAAAAGCTATTCCGGATGGAAATCATTCCTTACTGCCAACCCATCGCGTAAAGGCTAATTCCCTATTACAACTTACTTTTTATAAGTGCAGCAATTTTCTCAAATTCTTCCTTCTCCAGTTTCAGTTTGGGTCTTGAAAAGCTGATATCACTCTCCGCATTCAAAGGGATCAGGTGAATATGTGCATGAGGCACCTCCAGACCAAGAACCACCACCCCTACCCGCTTACAAGGAATAGCTGCCCCCACGGCTAATGCCACTTTTTTTGAAAACACATGAAGTTCGGACAAGAGCTCATCATCCAGGTCAAATATATAATCCACTTCTTTTTTAGGAATAACCAGGGTGTGTCCTTTCATGATCGGAAAAACATCCAGAAAGGCGAGACAGTTGGTTGTTTCCGCTATACGATAACAAGGGATTTCGCCTTGTACAATTTTAGAAAATATAGATGCCATACTTTTATTATTTAGGTTGAAGAGATAGCTGTTCATCACCTGCTTTGTAGGGCAGGTAATTGATAATAAACTGAAACATTTCATCCGTGGTGCGCATACTTCCATTCCGTTCCCCTACAGGTTGTGGCGGATGAAAGGGATTCAGCGGATTATTTCGGGTATTGTCGTACACGGCGATAGCTTTAATAACCGAACCGGCAGGAATCTTCACCATTTTAGGGAACGTATAGAAATACTGCCAGCGAAAATCCCATTTGGGTATCCATATCAGTGGAATAGTATCTCCTCCCGGCTGAATGGCAAATGCCTTGAAGGATTTGCCAAGCAAATGCATATGGGGATTGATGGTGATAACCGACCAGGTTTCGGGAAGTACATATTGGGTAATAAAAGTCTTAACCGAATCGGGAGGCACCAATAAAGGGGGCTCCACAGGTGTTTTACCTAAGGTTCCCATCTGAAATTCGAGCAGCTGCCTTTTCGGAGGTACCGGAGAAAAGTAAATATTGAAATAAGAACTGTCATACACATCTTTAGACGATGGGCCATAATGAATATCCTTCAGAAAAACAGCTCCTTTTTTCTTCATTCTGAAACCACCCACCCCTTCCGGATAAACAGGGGGCTCCACACCAGGCAAATAGTTCACAGCCGATGGAGTAAGCATCGGATAGCTGCCATCATCATTCGGAAGCTTCAGGCGTTCATAAGCCTCTTTATAATCCATTTGCTGCGTATCTTCCACCCAATCGCCATCAAACACATTTTTTTTCTTTTCGGGCTGATAGTATTGTATCAAAAATCCGTTTACATGATGTACCACTTTTTTCTGACCCGGAACAAATTCTATAAAACGGATGAATGTATCCCGGGCTATTTCATAGGGAAATTTCATCAACAGAAAACGATCTGTATTGTCGCCGGGAATAAAAAACGGCTTTTTCATCTTCAAAACCAGATCCGGTTTGCCATATAGCGACCCTCCGGGAAAAAGAGGTAAAGCCGGAAGTTGTACCTTATCGCCTTCTTTACAACCCTGATCCACCCATGTTATGATTTGACGAAGCTGTAATTCCGTCAGTTTCTTTTCCCCTACAAAATGGGTGTACGAAGTATCTGCCGGCCAGGGAGGCATAATGTGAAGGGAAGTTACCTTACGTATCGTTTTCGCTTTACGTACCACTTCTTCATAGGTAGTCAAAGGAAATGGACCGGCTCCATCCTTACGATGACAAGGCACACAGTTTTTGAATATAATGGGGGCTATATCTTTGCAAAAATCCGGGGGAGATATTTCAGTGGGCGGCTTAATACTGTTTCCACAGCTATAGGCCAATCCGGCTACAAGGCCCGCAATGAGATATATCTTCCATTGTTTCATTTGCTTTCGATCAAACACCCAACCGCATCGGTTTTACTTATATCAGGCTCTTTGCCGGCGTCAATCCGGGCAAGGATATCTTCTAATTCATGGGTATCTGCTTTCAGCCGGGTCTTCCCTGTTTCAAAGGCCCAATTGTCAATACGACCCTGATAAAGAATTTTCCCATCATCCGATGTCACAAACACTTCCGGTGTTACCGTAGCTTTGAGCCAGCGCGTAAGTTTAAAGTCCTTGTCTTGCATACATTCAAAAGCCAGCTCACCCGTGGATCTATAAGCCGATATTTCGGAAGGGGAGTAAAGTGCTCCAGGAAAAATGGCATCAAAACCAAAGCCCTTCTCCTGGTATTGATGATATAGCTTACGGAGCAATGGAGTGTATGACTGGCAAAGCGGGCAATCAGGCGATAGAAAGAGGATCACACAAGCCTTTTTATTTGTCGGAGGCAGGATATGGCATATCCTGCCGTCCAATCCTGTTAAATCGATTGCAAACAATAGGTTGGCTGACTGCTTCTCAGACTGCTTGTTATTGCACCCCAGGCAGGTTATGATGAGAAATACCAGAGAGGATATCCGAGCAAAGTTCATGGCAAAAAAAGAGGGCCTGAGCCCTCCTTTAACGCGTAATTTCGACGATTTCAAACTTCATTTTTCCACTGGGAACCTGAACATCGGCAACATCTCCTACTTTCTTACCCAGAAGCCCCTGGGCAATGGGCGAGCTAATGGAGATCTTTCCTGTTTTCAAATCAGCTTCATTTTCCGGAACCAGGGTATACTTCATTTTAGCCCCTGTCTTGGAGTTTTTGATGGTAACAGTAGATAGAATAAATACCTTAGAATTATCCAGTTGCGTTTCATCCACGATGCGTGCATTGGCAATAGAATCCTTTAGTTTGGATATTTTAAGTTCCAGTAAACCCTGGGCTTCTTTTGCAGCGTCGTATTCAGCATTTTCAGAAAGGTCGCCTTTATCGCGGGCTTCTGCAATCTGCTTGGAGATGGATGACCGTTCCTTAGTTTCCAATATATGTAATTCTTCTTTGAGCCTTTTCAGGCCTTCTTCGGTAAAATAGACAATTTTAGACATGACTATTGGCATTAGGCTGTGTTTGAATAAAACACGAAGAGAATCCCCGTGGGACTCTCTTCGTTAAACAAAGTTAATAAAAAATTCTCAGAGATTCATACGCACCCCGATGGAGTGGCAACCAGAGAAAGGGTCTGTTGCGCGATAGGAATAATCCAGGGCAAAAGTAGATCGTTTATTAGGACCAAACGGTGCTTGGAAAGTAACACCTGCTGTTGGGCCTGTAAAGGCTGTTGTACGGGTATCTTCAATACCTCCGAAAATTCCATTCTCATAAGCATAACCAACCCTGAGCATGAGATAATTGTGGAAAGAATATTCAATACCAAGCAGAAACTGATCTTTAGAAAAAGAGTTGGATACAAAATTACCCGCCAGACTAACACGCTGATTTACCTTGGAAGAAGTATCTTTTAATATTAGAAAATCATACCGCCCACCGATGTTCATCTGAGAAGGCATTTCGAAATCGGCAGAACGCTGTTCAACGGTAAGGTTGACGCCGGTACTTGGAACAGTACCACGGAAAGAAAGACCATCTCCGCGGAATTGCATACGAGGTCCGACATTTTTAAGAGAAATACCGAAATGGATATTGTCTCTTTTACCAGTAACATATTGAATTCCAGCATCCAGAGCCACTCCTTGTGCAGCCAGGTTAGGCAAGTTTTCTGAGATTACACGAAGTGTCATACCTCCGTAAATATTTTCAGAAAAGCCTTTGGCATAAGAAAGACCGATATTGAGATAAGAAGGGGAATAAGTTCCCAATCCTCCATCCGGATTATTCTCTGTGGTAATAGGAATATTACCAAAGTTCATAGACATAATCCCCAAACTGATAGCTCCTGTTTCACCCACGTGTTGTGAGAAACCGAAGGAATTAATGCTGATTCCGGATCCTACAAGCCAGTTGGTATAGCTGAAGAGCAGTTCGGTACGCTGTGTAAAAGCCGTTCCAGCCACATTCATATACATGGATTCGAGACCTTTGCAACCTGCAATATCAGATCCTGCCCAGCCGGAGCTTCTGGCAAAAGGATTGATCAGCAATTCCTGGGCACCTGCCTGACCGGCACGCTGATCATTACCAGCAAAACTCTGGGTAGAATACAGCATACATCCTAGTACTGCAGGCAGGATTACTCTTTGGATTTTTTTCATATCAATTCAATATAGAATACACAATAAATAAAAACACGTTTAGAACGAATCCAGGTCGATTGGCCGTGCAACACCAAACCATTTAATAATTTTTTCGCCTACTCCCGGAACATTTACATAGATGATATAAAGACCACTTGCAACAGGTATACCTGCCGTGTTCTTAATATCCCAGTCCTGATACGTAATGTCATTATCCTTTTTAAACTGTCTCACAAGAGTACCGCTGATAGTGAAAATGCTGATGGTACATTTACCTGGCAGGTTGGTAATCTTCACCCTGTTATCCAGCTGACTGGTTTCATAGGTTGAATATGCATAATACGGATTTGGAACAATATTAATCAGATTCAATGCATCCTTGGCAGTAGTCAGATTATTGGTTACTGTTTTGAGTCCATCGGTACTGAATCTGTAAAGCGGCATGGTTTTGTTAGGAATCACAGCAGCAGAGTCAGTAGCAGAGTTCAGATAGGTCTGGTATGGTCTGGTAACCCGAAGCTTAATCGTAACCGGAGTTGACATTAATGTTTGACCGGTAACAAGCATTGGAATACCTACCCATGCACAATCCTTAAATACATTCCGTTTGTCGATAGCAACACCTGTAGATATTTTTTGGTGTATATATGCTCCGGCATCATATGCCGGCATATTTGTATTGGCTATTACTCCGGAGCTTGGTACATATTTACCATTGTGATTAAACACATAGATATAATGTTTTCCACCCCAAACGTTATTACCCAACTGATCCACCATATCAGCCGTTGGGTTCCAAAGCATGTCTCTGCCATGATAACCTGCCAGCCAGGAATCCTCACCAAAGGCAATATTGAGGCGCTCTCCTGTTTCTACATTAATAGCATATCCAGGAAACCATCCCATACCTGTTGGATAATCATAAGATGCATTTGCAGCTCCAGACTTGTCAACAGAAGTAGCTTTTCTCAAATCAAGTTTTGCAGCTCCGCCTTCTGCAAGGGTTGGCAAATCGGCCAGTTCAAATACAGGACAACGGGACCATTTGCTTTGATCACTTGTAATAACAATATCAATACTTGGCAGCTGAGACATCTTAGTAAGCGACTGGAACTGATCCCAGGCCGGACCATTTTTATTACAAAGGGTTCCACCGATTGTCTGGTTATATGCACACATACGATAAGGTCCCCAGGTACCACCTAGTATTTTGGAATACTGCTCTGTGGCATCGAGATAACCGTTGCTACCTTTTACACTATTAAAGGCTGCATCACAGGTAGTAGTAGTAGAGGCGGTTTGTGAACCTCCGCGTATCCAGTTAAAATCTGTATATCCATCCGCATCCTGAATTCCGGTAAGCCAGTTCCTGGTATTATCCGTGAAGCTCATGGTTCCGGAAATGAAATCATATCGATAATCACCGCTGGTATAGTTATATCCTACACCGGAAACATCTGCTGTACCTTGTACAGGCTGAGTGATGGTAACAGATATACCCCAGTTTGGCATAATCGAATGTACAGCCGTCATGGTCTGCTCATTGTATATAGCCATTGATTTATCTGACTTTACAGAATCGCCTGTGGTGTTGTTGACAAGAACCCATGTACTGGCCGGGCTCATGAAACCACCCACATTGGTTCCTTTAATAAGCAGGGTGAAGTTAGCGCTTGGAACATTCAGCGGGTCAACCACTTTTACGTTAATCGGTCCGGCCCCCCCTTTGTATTGAACCTGATCTACACGGCTTATAGGAGCTGTAGAGGAAAGAATGGCTGCCACGGTAGCATCGGTCAAATCAACAGCTGATCCACCATTTCCGTTTCCATCAATACGGGTAATAACCGGACCTGCTCCATAATTACCATTGATAACGGTACCACCTCCCTGAGGAGCTGGGATGTGCGGAATCGCAGTATACATCTTGATATTCTGACGACCGCGTTTGTAAGGCTGTAGCTGACCAACCATAGAAGGATTGAATGGATTGGCTGGCTGGAAAGGAGTAAACTGGTTGTACGGGATATAATTGTTATAACCATAAGCAACAGCCATGTAATAATATGTTTGTTGGTTTATCAGTTTACTACCCGCTGTTTGAGAGAACAAATCGGTAGTAATGTTAAATGTATGAGAGATGCCTGCATCAGCTCCAACTACCATTTCCTGAGGTACTGTACCTCCAAGGTTCTGATTCGGAATATAATTCACAATACGGGATACTCCGTTTTTAACATCGCACTGACAAATAAGACGTGCTTTGTCTACGTTATCAATATCGTTGGCAGAAACCGTTGCATCATGCAACTGGAAAATCTGATATCCTTCAAATTTGAAAGAATCCTGAAGTGCTATTGCTGTGTGGAAAGTATCAATAGCCTGTATCTGTGGATCGACTTCATAATAGGATTCCAGGTAGTTATTGGAAAGAGGAGTCGGCTGATTGCTCAAACGGATAATAATTTCCTGATTGAGCTCCTGCAACGTCAGATCAGGAGCTGTAGGGCCATTCAGAACCTTGAAACAGTTGTCGAACAAAGCCTGGGCTTTATCATCCACCGTACGAAGTAATGATACAGATCCTAAAGGACCTCCGGAAGTGGCACGAGCCCATACGATACCTGTAGTAATATAGTTTACAGCTCCTGGCTGCAGCGTAAAGGAGCCGGCTGATTGCATAAAACGACGGTCACCAGGCGTATTTCCTGCACTGGCTTCTGTCCATGATGGCTGAGGAACACGGTTAGTACCCCAACCTGTCGGGTCGCTATTTCCAGGGAACATGAACTGACAAGGAACACCGGTATTAACACCGTTACCTCCATAAGTCATGTGTGATCCATCACCCCAATAACCTTTGAGGTAGTTATAATATTGCGTTCCTGTACGCGGGTTACCATTTACAGGGTTAAAGTCGTTGTTGTAATAAATGAACTGTGACATGATAATTTGTTCACCTGGTTCATCAATCACTCCGTTACGGTTATTATCGATACCATCATGCGGGTCGGCCAATGGACCCTGGAAAAAGTCACAACCAACAGCAGGAGGCTGGCAACCATACTGTCCGGGAGCACCTGTACCATCACAAGTAGCGCCATTATAATCATATCCTAAACCACGTGTTACGTCACAACCTACATAGTCATCATCGTATTTACCAAGGTCACTATCGATCCATTGTCCAAACCAGGTATGTTCCATGGCATAGGTAGACCTGTTGATGATTTTATACTTGTAAAAAGTCATGTTATTGATATCGTCATTGGTAGAGAAACCAAAGGCTTCTGCCTGAACTTCGAGACCAATAGCTTGTGCATTCGTTTCCGTATGGATATTTCCTTTGTCATTAAAGCACCACCAGAGTGTTTCATCCCCATATAATTTCCAGCCGCAAGGGAGGGTACCAGTAAGGTCATATCCGGGATAGTCACCATCGGCCGGGTTATAGATTCCGTCACCATTGTTATCGAAAAAAGGAGCCAGATAACGAGCCTGATTCTTGGAAGGATCACCGGTCCACGGCCATGTAGAAATAGACTGAGGAATAGAATATCCTGCGTACTGAGGATCGGAAGGATTGGTATACCAACCTTTAAAACGCTCTACGTCAGAAAGATATATTTTAAAATGCTGGTCATATTTCTGACACTGATCACTGGAGGTGCTCACATTGATAGTATCCAATGGTCCTGGCCAGAAGTCATTACCATTTTGACGGTATGTCTGCGCTGCCACTTTCAACTGTCCACCCGCGTCAAGTCCACCGATCCATAATGATCCGGAAAAGATAGAATAGTCGCCGCTACCTTTTGGCACTTCATATTTAGCAGAAATAAAATCCCACCACATATCACCACCGGTAAGGATTTTAGCACGAACGTTGTTTATATCCAAATCTGTTTTAGCAGTTCCCGGAGAACAGGAATTATCAAGTGTTTGGTTTGGGTTTACCATACCACGCTCATAAGTAGGGCTAGTCTTGGGCTTTCCGATCTCTTCCCTGGACCAGGCTTGCAAACAGAAGCAGGAAGCGATGAGGGTAGCTACAACAATCTGGTATCTTCTTTTCATTTTCATTACTTTTTACCTATTGATCAGAAATTCAATGTTACACCTAAACGGATACGACGAGGAAGGGTGTAGTTAGATGGGTTATTAACCTTAACAGAATATAAATCGCGGAATGACTGCTGGCTGGCTTGAGCAGCAATAACTGATTGAGCAGCTCCGTCATTGATATAACCATCATCGTTGGGGTTACCAGTATAACGATATACGTGCAAAATATTCTGTGTATTCAACAGGTTTAATACCTGAATATAGACATTCAGTCCGGCTGCTTTTTTAGCACTTCCTTCTTTCTTACCACCCCAGGTAAGGTCAATATTTTTATCAATACGCAGATCCATTCTGTAGCTCCATGGCAAACGGGCTCCATCTACATTACCGGCAAGTGTGGCACGGGAGGCAACACCCAATGCAGTTTGTGCTTCAGGAGTTGCATTGGACTGGGAACTGTATGGTGTGCCAGAACCCAGACGTGCAGTCAGGTTAGCACCTACATTGTTCAGAATTTTAAGCGTTTTGCCGTCTTTCTTCTTGGTATAAACAGGGCCGTGGTAGTTTCCACCGGAACCGAAACGGTAATCCACATTCACAACAATAGAATGGCGTTGGTCAAAGTTCAGTGGAATTGTTGTACGCAGGTTAGGCTGGTTGGAGTTAACCAGGTTATATCCATCTGCAACACCGGAACCTGTTCCATCGGCAAACTGTAAGGTATAGCTCGCGTTAAGCGATACACCGTTTGTGCGACGTAAATCGTAAGAAGCCGTAAATCCTTTAACGGTACCAAAGTCGATATTATCCCAGCTCAGGTAGCTTACAGGATACGCATCATTTACTTTCACGATCTGAATCATATCACGCATTTCGCGATAAAAAGCAGAAAGGGTAAGTGCTGAATTTTTCTTTTCATTCAGAACCTGAGTAAAACCAAGTTCATAATCGGTTGTACGTTCAGGCTTCAAAGCCGGGTTATTCAAAATATTACCTTGAACAGATTGAATATATAAGTAATCCACAGGGTTCAAACGGTTGATAGGGTCATCTGTATTGATACCACTTTGCGTAGGACGCTGTGTTAATACATCATAGTGAGCAAAGAAATTAGCTTGTTCCGAAATTGGGAAGGCAAATGCGATACGTGGCATAAAATTAACCTGAGGCACATAGCTCGTAAATGCAGAAGATGTTACAGCAGTCTGGTTTGGATTCACCAGCCAAGGAGTAATGTTTCCTGTCTGAGTTGCTTTGGCCAACAAACTTGGATCCTGAACAACTGTTCCATTCTGGTCATACCAATTATCTCCGTTACGGTAACCAACAACAGCTGTTGGGCTGTTAACAGCATTCACATAAACCACATAATCACTTCCGATATTACTTGGTTTGGTATATCCTGGGAATGTGTTGGCGTTTACTTCTCCTGCTGTGCGGGCATCAAAAAGCAGATATTTATCTTTCAGCATAAGCTGATTCGCATCATACCGGTCGATACGCAGACCGATGTTAAACTTAATATCACGGAAGTCAAATTTATCCTGAATATAGCCTGCCATATAAATAGGACGAAAAGCAGGAATATTGCGAAGGAAGTTTCCGTTGTCATCTTTTGCTGTAAAGAAGTCGGAGAATGATGGATTACCGGTAAGTTTTGCTCCGGTATAATCATAACCGAAATAGTGGATGTAAGGATATCCTCCATTATTCAGAAGGTCATCGGCACTAAACATTTTAAGCGAAAACTGGCTTGGCTGGTAAGAATCAATATCGATCCAGTTGGTACTGTTTACAGCCATTCCGAGTGAAGCGCGCAGGCTCTTGTCGAACTGAGTTTGTGTAGTAGGATCGTATTTACGATCGTAATAAATGTAATCATATGTACCGCCTGGCACAATAATAGGATGCGCCAGATCCATCTGAGAAAGGTGGTAGTTGGCCAACTGTCTCATCAGGGTCCACAAAGAAGTGGCTCCGATAGCATATTCACTTTGTGCACGCTGGTCGTATTCGAAACCAACCTGAACTGCATGATTCTTAAAAACGTCGGCCGAGAAATTGGCTTTCATCGTAATCTGTGTCTGATCAACCACATTGTACTCGTAAGAACCGCGGTTTCCACCTGTTCCGTACCAGAGCGAATAGATATAAGGAGGATGGTCACCATTCAAAAGACCCTGATCCTGCTGAATAGTAGCTCCGGTTGTGATATTCTGTGCACCTACATAATTATAAACCGAGCTGGTATAATTTGCATCCAGTGGGTTAAGGGATGAAGGGGTGAATTTCAGGATGGAATCGTGAAACCCCTGTTGTACATAACCTACATACTTGGTACCATTATAATAGATATGGGATGTATCGGTAGGCATTGTTCGTGCCTTTTCCTGATGGAATGTTCCATAATATCCATAATCAAACAAATTATCCTGGTGAACAGGATCCTGCACTATTTTGTGGTAGGATCCATAACCAGCCTGAATAGTATAATAAGCATTGGTAATATTTGCTGCCGTCTTTTCCTTAGCATCCTTGTTCATCGGAGTGCTGCTACCAAATTTCTGGGTAACTTTTGCGTAAACCCTCCAGGTATTCTCAAGAACCTGTGGATTATTGGCCGAGTTAAGCAATTGGTATTCGTAGATATTGGCGTGGCTGTTGTTATAATCAATGGATCCTCCTATAGTAAAGTTAACAGAAGGGGTTGGTTTGAAATCCAGCTTACCGGCAAGTCGGAATATCGATTGCCCCATATTCTGATAGGCATCAATATGCTGTAGGTCACCCATTGTCAGGTACTCTGCTGCAGGAACAAAACCTGTTCCGTTAGGAGCAGGAAGGATCGGATTTTGCTGAATCTGGGCCAGTTTGGCATCATTTACTTTATAGATACCGATAGCAGATGGATTCGGATCTTTCAGGTAGTTGGCTTCTCCGGAAATGAAAAAACCAAAAATGGAATTTTTCACCCCTGGGTTGGCAGTATCTTTCTTCAATACCAATGGACCTCCGGCGCTAAAGCCAAGGAAATTGTAACCAAATTTATCAAGAAACTCAGAGGTGATAAGTTCCACTCCTCCGAAATACTCGCTTTGAGGACCTCTGGTAGTAATAGAGATTACACCGCCAGTTGCATCACCATATGAAGCAGGAACACCACCGGTGATTACACTTACCTCTTCCACACCTCCCTGAGGAACGTTTGCACTTCCGATTACACGCTGACCATCTACATAATAAGATGTTCCCTGGTCACGCTGTCCACGCATATTTAAAGCCGAGTTAGCATCAGCCTGATAAACACCGGCAGTAGTTGCAGCTACGGAGTTAATATCCTTTGCTGCCATTGCCTGATATTCTTCTCGTGTAAGTGTTCCCCCTGTTTTTGTATCAGGGTCAACAAGTGGTTTTTTATAACTTACAACTTCTACTCCTTTCAATTCAACACTTGCAGCAGAAAGTGCTAAATCAGCATCTTTAAGATATGTGGTTTTATCTCCGCCTACATTAACCCCTTTCACCATTTTGGCCTGGTATCCAACGTAACTTGCCTTTACATCATAAACACCTGGATTAAGAGGTTTTATCGTGAATTCACCATTGATATCCGTATTTGCTCCAGCTACCAGTGCCCCATTTACTTCAGCAACAACGTTTGCAAACGGAATTCCTTCCTTCGTGGTTTTGTCAATCAACTTCCCTTTAATCGCACCCTGAGCAAATGCCCCTGCCGTAGAAATTAACATGAAGGCAACAAGAAGGTATATGTTTCGTACCATATCAAATAAATTAATTATGAAATCCGTGCATTTTGAAGTTGGTAAATATAGGAAGAAAAGATTTTCATGTGCAAATTTTTGTTAAAATCAGAAAATCAAAGCAATAAGAGACCAAGACCGGGGATGAGGCCATACAAAAAAACAATAATAATAACTATAGGGGATGGGGAAATAGGGGATATAATATAGCAAGTATACGAATTATTTTTAAATACCTACTAAGTGTCCAGCTATTTTTTTCGTTTTTCTACCGATCCTTCTTCTTCTTTTTGTGAACATGACGATGTTTGAACCACCTTTTCACAAAGAATTCGCGTTTATGTTCATTATTCAGCTCGGCTTTATGTCTGGATTCACGCATTCTTTTACGCGTATCCTTGGTTTGGGTCCGTTTTTGGTAGGTACGAAGGGATTTATCCTTATTGTGTTTCTTCTTCCTGTCTTCCTTCCATTGTCTTTTGGCTGCTTTATGCGAAGCCCTTTTTCCTTTGGAGGCTTTGGAAACCTCGCTCTCGGAACTTGTACTTGCACTCTGGGCCTTCATAATGCCTGGTGCGAGAATTATTGAAATTGCAAAAACAATTCTAAATATCTTCTTTAGAAACATCTCCTTCATATTCTGCCCATTTAAGGATGAAAAGATAAAAATACTTATTATTTTTGTTAGACAATGAAAGCAAAGGTTTTTAATATTTCCTTACTACGGTTTTTGTCGGTTTTAGCAAGCCTCCTTTTGTTTGGCCTGGGCTCCTGCAAGAAGGAAAGTCAGGGTGTTCCATTGGTAGCTGTCGACCTTCGTATGTATTCGACCGATCCCACCTTTGTTCCTCTCAATGCTGTAGGAGGATGGACTTATGTAAGCGGGGGATACAGGGGAATTCTTATCTATCGCAAAACACTGACTGACTTCATGGCCTATGACCGGGCTTGTACTTATAATCCTTCTGACCCAAACGAATTAATCAAGGTAGACAACAGTAATGTACTTGCTGTAGATGCTCATTGCGGATCAAAATTTATCATTACCGATGGAAGTGTTAACCAAGGACCCGCTACCCTACCCCTTAAAGCCTATACGGCCACATATGACGGAACCATGCTTCATATCACCAATTAGTTTCCCGTCTGTTTTTATATAATCTCTATTTATTCGACTTTGTACAGATAATAATCCTCTTCTCTTATACTGGGCTTATCAAACTGTATAACAGGTTTTAACCGTGCAAAAGTTTGCGTTGGCAATGCCCTATAGGATAAGACATACAACATTCTTTTACCGTGTGCATCATAAAAATCGAGGATCTCTTTCTCGGTTGGTAGATACATTTTTTCCCGGAACGTAGCATAGCTGAATAATTCTCCTGACGGCAAAGCGAAACATTTATGTCCGCTATAACCGATAACGGGTGTACAGTATGGTTTGTTGATCCCGATTATTGATACATCACTGCCAATATTGTCATTGATATAGTGTCCGGCCTCGATTGCATTACTGAACAAATATTTTTTTTCCTTCGCAACAATTTTGAAAGAATAGATGAGCTGAGCAGGCAGCATTAACGCCAACAGTAACAAATATGCATAGTAAGGTTTGCCTCCACGGGTGTTAAACGGAATAAAGTGAAGTGCAAAGACGAGAAAGATAAAGTGAAGCCCCCATTGTCTGGGCCCGCCGGTGTAACAAGTAACAGTGAAAATCAAAAATCCAAATGAAAACAATACAAATGCTACGAGCATCGGTTTATGCTGCTTAAGCAGATAACAGATAAGCATCAAGAGGATCAAACTCAGGATAAGTGATCCTATTCCGGATTGTTTTACAGGAGGATCAAATCCGATAGTTAAGGTGTGCGAATAAAGGGATTCGAAACATTGTACCCACCCTGCCCCGGCACCTTCCCCATTATTAATCCGGATGGGAAGCATAGCAAGAAAAAACAAAAGAGCTCCTGCTGCAAAACTTATGCTGATCAGTAGCTTATCCTTACTAAAATACTTTTTATCGTTGCTGAAAGAAACAAGCCAGATATAAATTGTTACGGCTCCTGCAGCTAATAACCCGTATACTTCTGTTTGCGTGAGAAAAAACAAAAGCAGCCCAATGCTGATTAGATTTTTTTTCGGGTTTTCGATAAAAGGAACCAATGCAAACAGGAACAGGATAACAAGGATATACCCTCTGTTAATAACACCATACTCGAACAGAAAGAAATAGCTTAAGGCAATCAATAACCGGATGAGCAAAGGGAACCGAAATCGGAAAAACAGCAACCAGGCAGCAGTAGCTGTAAGGAGGAAATGAAGTGTCTGAATAATATACTCTGCCCGGATTCCAGGAGAAATCCAATTTGCAATCACCTTTGAGAAGCGCAACAATAAAAACCAAAGAGGTGGATGCCCTTCTACAGCGAGCATATCCCATAATTTTTTTAACGTTGCTGTATCGGTAGCCACAAACCAGGCCTGCCACTCGTCTTTCCAAAATTCATGGTATGCGAACTGAAAACAACCCAGGCTAATGATAAAACAAAGAAATACGGCCCAGGTAAGATATGTTCGTTGCAACGGATTAGTCATTGTGTAAACCAGGTGATTCCTGATTATTTTATAAAAAAACATCCCGTCGCCGATATTCGGGACGGGATATTTTCAATTTATTCAGTTATGACTTCAATTAGTAACGGTACAAATCCGACTTGAATGGGCCTTCAACAGCCACACCAATATAGTCAGCTTGTTCCGCTGTAAGGGTATCCAGTTCAACACCTATTTTGCTCAGGTGCAACATAGCCACTTTTTCATCCAGATGCTTAGGAAGGGTATATACCTTTTTCTCATAACGATCGGCATGATTCCAAAGTTCGATCTGAGCTAATGTCTGGTTAGAGAATGAATTGGACATTACAAATGAAGGGTGACCTGTTGCACATCCCAGATTTACCAGACGGCCTTCTGCAAGCACAAGAATATCTTTTCCTTCAACGGTGTATTTATCAACCTGAGGTTTGATGATATCTTTTGATTTACCATAATTCTTATTCAGCCAAGCCATATCAATTTCCGTGTCAAAATGCCCGATATTACAAACAATGGCATTATGTTTCATTGATTTGAAATGCTTACCCACTACAATATCCTTATTACCTGTAGCAGTTACGATGATATCGGCTCTTTTAACCGCATCATCCATTTTTTTCACTTCATAGCCATCCATTGCAGCCTGTAGTGCACAGATCGGATCAATTTCTGTAACTATAACTCTTACACCTTGGCTGCTAAGCGATTGTGCAGAGCCTTTACCTACATCACCATAACCAGCCACAACGGCAACTTTACCTGCTAACATAATATCGGTAGCACGACGAATCGCATCCACCAATGATTCACGGCAACCGTATTTGTTATCGAATTTGGATTTGGTAACAGAGTCATTCACATTAATGGCCGGCATCATCAGCGTCCCTTTTTTCATACGCTCATACAGACGGTGAACACCGGTTGTTGTTTCTTCCGACAATCCTCTGATTCCCGCAGCCAATTCCGGATATTTATCAAAAACCATATTCGTCAAATCACCGCCATCATCCAATATCATATTCAATGGCTTATGATCAGAGCCAAAAAACAGGGTCTGTTCAATACACCAATCAAACTCCTCGGCATTCATTCCCTTCCATGCATAAACGGAAATCCCGGCAGCAGCAATTGCAGCAGCAGCGTGATCCTGGGTAGAGAAAATATTACAGGAAGACCAGGTTACTTCGGCACCCAGTTCAACAAGTGTTTCAATTAATACGGCCGTCTGGATGGTCATATGCAAGCAACCTGCAATACGTGCACCTTTCAGTACCTTTTTAGGTCCGTATTCTTTTCTTATAGCCATCAAACCGGGCATTTCTTCTTCAGCCAGTTTAATTTCTTTTCTTCCCCATTCAGCAAGGGATAAATCTTTTACTTTAAATTTTTCAAATGTTCTTACAGTAGTTGCGGCCATTTTTGGGATTTTTTATTAATGGATAGCAAAGATAATAAAATTAGGAAAATGACCCACAAAACGCTTGGGATATCTTCCATATAGCAGCGAAAACGGATATATTGAACATAAATCTTTAATTTCGAAGGCAGAACCTATGCCACTCTTCTTTAAAAAAGCACTTTTAGACGGATCGGTGCTCGCAGCCTGGAAAACAGATGAAAGCGAGGAAGAGCTTTACGTACTTGCAGGATCCCGGTTTGAAACAGATAAACTGATTCAGGCGTCCAATACCCGACTTAGAACACAACGTTTAGCGATACGGGTTTTATTAAAATTACTGACTGGATCTATTGATTTACAGTACTTTTCTGAAGGAAAGCCGTTTCTTTCTAATCCCAATGTATATCTTTCCATTTCCCACTCCCATGATATGGTTGCCCTGATCATAAACCCAGTTCATGAAACAGGTATAGATCTGGAGGCGATTGACCCGAAAATTTTGAGAGTGAAAAACAAATTCATGTCTTCATTCGAACTAAGCGCTATCGATCCGGAAAAGCAAATCGATCATTTATATGTATACTGGTGTGCAAAAGAGGCTCTTTACAAACTATATGGTAAAAAAGGGATACGTTTTATTGAAGATTTACCCATAACTCCTTTTACGTACTCCCTACAAGGTGGAAGGATTAAAGGTAGTATACGGTTAAAAGATATGAACAGGGAAATTTCCTTGTGTTATGAAAAAGTAAAGGACCACATGCTTGTTTATGTTACGAATTCATAATATTGCAACTATAGACCAATAGACCCTGATAATTGAATCCTGTAGTATTAAATCTTATTCGCAATGCAAGCGTCCGTGGCAGGAAGCTTGTGGCTTTGCTTATAGATCCGGACAGTTTTTCGCCTGACACCACTCCTACAATGATAGGAGAATCAGGTGCTGATTTGATATTTGTAGGGGGAAGTCTTATCAGTAAAGGTGATTTGGAAGAAACAGTTCTGGCAATACGGTCTGCCGTTGATACTCCTGTGATTTTGTTTCCGGGAAGTATTCTACAGATAACCCCTCATGCACACGCCATCCTCAACTTAAGCCTTATATCGGGAAGAAATTCCGAATTTCTGATTGGGCAGCATGTGATTGCGGCTCCATTACTAAAGGCCAGCAAACTCGAAATTATTCCAACCGGTTATATGCTTATTGACAGTGGAAAACAAACCACAGCGTCTTATATCAGCGGAACAGTTCCTATTCCTCACGATAAATCTGACATTGCCGCATGTACAGCGATGGCAGGTGAAATGCTGGGGCTGAGTATGATTTATCTCGATGGAGGCAGTGGTGCACAACACACCATTTCAGAAAATATGGTGCAGGAAGTAAAAAAAAACACAACAGTTCCATTGGTTGTCGGGGGTGGTATACGTACTTGTGAAAGTGCACAACGGTTGGCCGCCGCAGGGGCAGATATGCTGGTAATCGGAAATGTATTGCAGGAGAATCCTTCTCTTGCAAGAAAAATAGTGCAGGCAATTCATTCGATACACGTTCAGGTATGAAAATTATTGTTCTAAGCCCCTCCACGGGAGACCCTACAACCGAACCGGCATTGGTAGTAAAACTATTTGAACTGGGGCTTGAGACTTTTCACCTTCGCAAGCCTCGTTACTCGACAAATGAGATGAAGGAATACCTGAATAAGATTCCGTCGCAATTTCACAACCGCATCGTTATTCATTCGCATCATAGGCTCTGTCTTCATTATTCCCTTAAAGGGATTCACTTGACACGGACCCATATGAAAAGAAAATTCAGACTCTGGATTAATCTGCGTTTGATCAATATGAAAAGATCTCGTATCACCATTTCCACTTCTTTTCGAAAACTAGCCAGCTTATATGAAGAGGAAAACAAATATGATTATGTGTTCCTGTCCCCTATTTTCGATAGCATAAGCGGGAAATTTCAGGCTGGTTTTAATGTGCATAGTCTTAAAGCTGCCATTTCCAAAACACCTTTCACAATTATAGCCAGAGGCGGCGTAGACATTCAAAAAATGAATAAAATACAGGAAGTTGGATTCTTTGGCTTAACATTAAATAGCTCGCTTTGGAACAGTCCGGATCCTATAACAGAATTTATCCGTGTGTTGGATGAACTCAAACGTTTGAATATTCCGATAGAATAATATAGTAACAAACTATAAAAAGAAAGGCCGCCCTCACACAAGGCGGCCTTTTACACACAGAAAACTCCTGCTTTCACAGGATAAACCACACAAACCATTATTAACTAAAACAGCCTTATCAAATAAGCCAAAGGCTGACTGATAATCTATCTTAATCGACACCAAAAGTACTTTGATATTCCTTACGATTCAAATTCGTCGATGTTTTTTTCCCCCTCATCTAGTCAATGGGCTGATTTATAGTAAATTAATTTTTGGATTGGAAACCCTCTACAAATGCTCAAAACGTTCATGTTTATTTAACTTCATAGATATCAACCCCTTTGCTATTCTGAACGAAGAGCCTTTGTTTTTCAATCCTTACGGAGACAATGGAAGAGTCAGGTAAAGGAATTGTGTCCTCCTGAAAAGTCTTAATATTATATGTTTTCAGTACCTTATTTTCTAAATAAATTATTTTGTCTCCATTTACCTGAAACTGATTCAATCCTTTGATTCCTACTGTCTTGTAATAAGTACCGTAAATATCAAAAAGGAAGATCCCGTTTTCCGGATCATTTAGAAATACCTTATTGTTTTGCTCTAAAAGGAAATTGGGTTTAATAGACCGGTTTACCAGCTGACTGATATTTCCGGTTGTCTTATCAATACTCAGATCGGCTACCGACATATGTACCAGTTCCAGGTTGGCCTGATTATAAAACCAATACCCTTTATCATAGGACATACAGGCCAGACTTACCTGTTCATACCCATAATTTTCAAGGGAAACTGGGTCTCCGGTTACGGTGAGCGTATTGTCAAGCAGTACAAATTGTTCGAACGGCCGGTAAAACACCATCACCTTCATCGGGTCGCCTGCATCTACACTTGTAAGGGGACCCAGCGTATTATCGTTATAGGAACACAAGTATTTTCCATCGAGATCATATTTCTCAAGGACATCTGATTTCACCAAATACAGATTCTGCAATTCATCGCTTGCAATTGTACTCACTTTCCCATCAATATGTTTTAACAATTTTGTTTGCAGTCCGCTACCCGTTTGCAAAAAGGAAATGAATAAAAGACGCATGAAAAATGAATACATGAATAGGGTCTAATAGGTTAATTTACTAATTATCACGAATTCAATGTCATCAATGGAGGAGGAGAAACTCGCAGAATATCCTCCAGGTAATTACGTTCATTGCAAAGGCGTGGGACCTTATTTTGCCCACCCAATTTCCCTTTTCCCTTTAGCCATTCATAAAAACTGCCTTTCTCCATAAAGTGCACGATAGGCTGACGCAAGGCATAATTATTATACCGCTTCGCCTCGTAATCTGAATTAAGTGTTTTCAACGCATTGTCAAGCACCTCCACAAAAAAAGCTGCATTTTCAGGTAACTCTTCAAATTCAATAAGCCATTCATGTGCTCCGCTTTTATTATCCTCCATATACACCGGAGCAGCGGTAAAGTCTGTAATTGATGAACGGCTTCGTTCACAGGCTATCTGTAATGCCCGCTCTGCATTATCAATCATCAGTTCTTCGCCAAAAGCATTTATGTAATGACGTGTCCTTCCACTTATACGAAACCGAAATGGAAACAAGGAACTGAATTTAATTGTATCTCCCAACTTATACCTCCATAAGCCTGCATTGGTAGTTATAACCATGGCATAATGAGTGTCCAGTTGAACTTCGTCCAAAGAAATGGTTTTTCCATTCGGCTTATCCCACTCTTCCATAGTCTGGAACTCATAATAAATTCCATAGTCCAGCATCAGTAAAAGTTCGTCTGAATTTTTCTGATCCTGAATTCCAAAAAAACCTTCTGATGCATTGTACAGCTCCAGATAATTAACTGAAGGGCTGAATAGCTTTCGAAATTGTTCCCGGTACGGAGTAAGACTAACCCCTCCATGAAAATACACCTCCAGATTAGGCCAAACATCAGATATCATTTTTCGTCCTGTCTTCTCCAGAATGTGTTTAAACAAAATAAGCATCCAGCTTGGAACTCCGGCTACGCTGGTTACATTTTCATCAACAGTACTTAACGCAATTTTTTCCAGTTTTTCATCCCAATTATTCAGTAATGCAATTTCCAGACTCGGGGCTCTCAAAAACTCGGCCCACATAGGCAAATTTTGAATGATAATGGCTGATACATCACCATGATACGATTCATAATTGGCAAAGACATCTTTTTGGTGACTTCCTCCTAATGCAAGATTTTTACCTGTGAACAAACTCGCTTCCGGGTAATTGCTGCAATGAATGGAAACCATATCCTTTCCACCCCTGTAATGACATTCTTCCAGCGATTCCTGACTTAGCGGAATAAACTTACTCTTATCATTTGTGGTTCCTGATGATTTGGCAAACCATTTTATTTCCGTGTTCCACAATATATTTTGCTCTCCTCTCCGGATACGTTCTATAGCGGGTTTAAGGCTCTCATAATCCTGGAGAGGAACGCGCGCTTTAAACATTTCCAATGAGTTGATATCCTGAAAACCAAATTTTTTTCCGAACTCCGTCTCAGCCCCGTTATTTATAAGCTTAAACAGCCATTCATTCTGCACTTCAATAGGATATCGCATAAACAATTCAATCTGATGCATCCGTTTGGTCATTAACCAGGATGCGATTGAATTGATAAATGGAGTGGGCATTGAGCTTAATTGTTGGTTCGATTAATATGCAAGCCGAAAGACTGTTTACTTAACTGAGTTCCGACTGGCAAAAAAAACGGCTATATCATCCCTTCCCATGGCATTAAAGCACATTTCGCGAAAGAGCATGCCCTTTCGTGCAGCACAAACTCCGAAGTGCATATCATGGAATCCCATTTTTTCGTGAGCATCCGGGTTAATGGAAATCTTTACACCCTTTTCAAGACAATAAGGTATCCAGGTCCAATCAATATCTAGTCGGTAAGGATGAGCATTCAGCTCCATAATTACTCCATTTGCCGCGCAGGCATCAATCACTTTACGATAATCAAGCGGATAGGCCTCCCTCGAAAGCAACAATCGCCCGCTTGGATGTCCCAGAATCGTTGTATAGGGGTTTTCTATTGCTTTAATCAACCGTGATGTAGCTTTTTGCTCATCCATTTTCAGCACCGAATGCACAGATGCTACGACGAAGTCAAAAGTGTCCAATATTTCTGCCGGATAATCCAAGGAGCCTTCATACAGTATATCTGATTCAATCCCCTTAAATATCCTGAATGGTGTTAAACGGCTATTTAGTTTGTCAATCTCCTGCTGTTGTGCTAATACACGATCTGGTTTTAGCCCATTAGCATAAAAAGCCGATTGAGAATGATCGCACATTCCCAGGTACTCATAACCCAACTCTTTACAATATAGCGCCATTTCTTCCAGCGTATGCATACCATCGCTCCAATTGCTGTGATTATGAAGAATTCCCTTCAAATCCTTTTCTGTCAGTAACGTAGGGATTTTACCTTTTTTAGCGAGCTCTATCTCTCCCCTGCCCTCTCTCAGCTCGGGCTCCAGAAACTGCATATTTAGGCGCTGATAAAGATCCTGTTCATCTTTCAATCCTTCCGAAGGCACCTGCTTTTTCCAGTCATCTAACTGATCCAGATGCTCTTGGGAGCCGGTACTTTCAAATAACTTTTCCGCAAACATTTTTTGCGGACATTGAATGAGCTCTACTTTTACACCGGCAGGAACGTCATCCTTATCAAGCTCTATGGGAGTATCGGAGCCAATCAATATCTGAATACCCGGGACTACAATTGCCTTTCTCCGCATTTCACCCGTAACGGAAACAAGATTTGTTCCGGCTTTCTTCTTTAATTTTTCGACCAGTTCAAACGCTATAGGTTCTAATGTAGCATAATGAAACCATCCTTTATTTGCCATATTAAATTCTATGGCCTTCATAACCGATTGTTGTGTCTTGGCACCAAAACCTTTTAACTCAACCAAACGGTTTTCTTTACAGGCGTAAAGCAATTCACCAGGGCTTTCCACTTCTAGTTCTTTCCAGAGCTGGGCTACTTTTTTAGGTCCAATCCCTTTAATCTTTAACATCTCTACAACACCGGCAGGGGTTTTTTCAAGCAACTGTTCCAGCTCCTTTAATGTCCCTGTCTGCTCCAGTTCAATGATTTTATGTGCAATACTCTTCCCAATCCCTTCCATTGCTTCTAACTCCTCCAGTGTTTTCCCTTTTAAGGGCACTCCGGTTTTATCAAGCCGAAAAGCAGCATTGCCAAGCGACTTTACTTTAAATGGATTTTCCTGATGCAGCTCCATAAGCTGAGCAGTCAGTTTTAGCGCTTCGGCTATTTCTTCGGTTTCCATAAGCAATTAGTTAAAAAACACATCGTACGGCATACGTGCCTGAATCCCTTTACTCTGAAGAAGTCCACGCAGCTCCTGGTATTGCCTGTAATGATCTCCCATGGTAGCCTGAAGCAGGCTTATCTGTTCTTCCGTTACCAAATCGGAAAAGAGTGTTGAGAACGGGTCTTTTTGTTTGGGCAGGGCAATTAACCGGTAGTTTTCAAGTTTAGCTTGTTTTGCCGCATAAGCAATCGCATCACCAATACCTCCCAGATCATCAACCAAGCCAATTGCTTTCCCATCAATGCCACTCCACACTCTTCCTTGTCCTATGGAGTCAACGCGGGCTGTATCCATTTTTCTGCCTTGTCCCACTTTTGTAATAAACTCATTGTAAACATGCTGAATTCCGTCCAGAATATATTTACGCTCCTCCCCCGTAACAGGCCGGTATGGAGTACCTAAATCAGCATGGTGATTGGTTTTTACCGTATCAATGGTGATCCCGAGTTTATTGTTCAGAAAATTCTGAAGATTGGGAAGCAGCCCGAATACACCGATTGAGCCGGTAATCGTATTAGGTTGGGCAAAAATGTGATCGGCTGCACACGAAATATAATAGCCCCCTGAGGCCGCCACATCTCCCATTGAAACGATAACCGGTTTTGCCTTCTTTGCCAGTATAACCTCTCTCCATATCACATCCGAAGCAAGGGCGCTTCCTCCAGGGGAATTGACACGAAGCACAATAGCCTTGACCGTGGTGTCAAGCCTGGCCTCTTTGAGTGCTTTTGATATGCGTTCCGACCCCATAGTATTATCATCTCCTTCACCGGATTCAATCTGACCAATGGCATATACCACAGCAATTTTTTGTCGCACCGAGGCTTCTTTGGATGGAATATTTTTAGGGCTTTTATGATACGCCTCAAGAGTCAGGAAATTAATCTTCTCATTTTCCTTTTTGTCCATCAGTTTGTTGATTGCCGCAAGAACTTCGTCTTTATAAAACAGCTCATCAGCAAATTTATTTTTTTGTGCATCTGCGGCCGTTTGCAATGTCAGCATATCCGCCATTCGGTTTAATTCTGCAACCGGAATATGTCTTTGTGCCGAAACTCCTTCAACCAGATGATTCCATATTGCACTTACATAAGTCAACGTTTGCAGCCTGTTGGCCGGGCTCATTTTGTCCAGATCAAAAGGCTCTATAGCGCTTTTGAATTTGCCATGTCGAAAAACTTGTGCCGACACATCCAGCTTTTCAAGCAAGCCTTTATAAAACATAATCTGTGCACTTAATCCCTTCCATTCTACAGCTCCCGCCGGATTAAGATAAATTTTATCCGCAGCAGAAGCCAGATAATAGGCTCCTTGCGAATATACCTCGCCGTAACTGACAACAAACTTTTTCGACTTTTTAAAATCCAGAATTGCATTTCTTATTTCTTCCAGGGTAGCACTTCCCGCCTGAACAGATGACAACTCAAGAAATATTCCGTGAATTTTTTCATCATCCTTGGCTTTCTTCAGGTCAGACAGAATATCATTCAGCCCCAATGAGGCTTCTGACGACAATGACCCCAGGGAAAAATTCTCGAATGGATTTTTGCTGGACCGCTCCATTACTTTTTTATCCAGTTTTATCAAAAGGACGGAATTGTCAACGGGGGTGCTTGTCTTTTCTTTAGATTTAAGAAGATCTGAAAAAGCTCCGGCTATCATACCAATAGCAATTAGTCCAATAATGACGGCTGCTATTATGGCACCCAGGAAGCTTCCGAGAAGTGAAGTGAAAAAGTTTTTCATAGTTCTATTTTGCTACCTGAAAGGTAAATCCCGATCGGGTGGAATAAGCAACAAACTTACAAAAAACAGGTGGAAAGATTTTTTTTGAATTGTTGAAAAGAAATCATCCGTTTGGCGATCTCAAAAATCTATTTCTTATACGTTTGGTACTTCATTATGACGAACGAGCCAATCTTTCTTTCATTAGGATCTAATATCGGCAACAGAGAAGATATGCTAATGAAAGCCCGGGAAAAGATACTTGAATTTGCAGGTGTCATAAAACAGGCTTCTCCCATCTATGAAACGGGAGCCTGGGGCAATACCCAACAACCCAGTTTTCTTAATCAGGCATTGGAATTGATTACCCCATATCCTCCCGATAGGTTGTTACAAATTTTACTGGAGATAGAAAACTCATTGGGGCGGGTACGTACAATCGATAAATGGCAAGCTAGAACGGTTGATATCGATATCTTGTTTTATGGCGACTTGCAAATAAAAACCGGGGTCTTAACACTGCCGCATCCGGAGTTAGAGAAACGAAAGTTTGTACTGGTTCCATTAGCACAAATAGGTGGGGGATTTATCCACCCCAAATATGGGAAAACGATTCTGGATCTCCTGGCAGAATGCCCGGATCAATTGGAGATTAGGAAACTGGGGTAAACTTATTAACAGTTGAATCAGGAAAGATGATTTCAGGCAGAAGATATATAATCTTCATTATTACATCATACAATAAATTGATATTCAGTAACATAAAAGCAATTATGCCCCTATCTGTAAAATAATTCCGTTTCTTAAAAATTTAACTATTTTTGCAACCTAAAGTACAGAATCTCAATCTCAAACGCATTAATATTTTAGAACCAATTTGGAAAAAATGAAAACTAAAAATCTGCACAAGCTTGGAATGGTATTGGTAGCTGCTGTGGGAATGGTTTCCTGTAATGGCCTCGGTAAAATGGTAAAGAAAGCCGATGCCGTAACCTACACCGTGACTCCCCAGCCTCTTGAAATGCATGGCGATACGGTAGCAGTAGCAATTACCATCAAGTATCCACCGAAATATTTTGGCAAAAAGGTTGTGCTGACTGTAACTCCTAAGATAGGTGATCATGCACTTAAGTCTCAGACACTGGTTGGTGAGAAAGCCGCTGGAGCCGGAACCAAAATAATGTACAAACCAGGTGGTAGTTTTTCATATTCCGATCGTATTGCCTACGCTCCGGATATGAAGAATGCAGACTTGAAAATTACTGCCACCGGAGCTGTCAAATCTAAAACAAAGGAAATTCCTGCGAAAAAGATCGGGGATGGTACTATTGTAACTCCGTTGCTGACCCAACCTGACGAAAAGGCCATTCTTGGAACCGATAAATTCCAAAAAATACTACCTGTTTCCAGAGATCTTGAAATATTCTTCATTATCAATGAAAGCACTGTTCGCCCAAGCGAAATAGGCCGCCAGGAAACCAAAGATTTCAAAGCTTTTGTTAAAAGAGCCGAAAACAAAGGTTTCAATATTAAGAATATGAACGTTTCTGCTTATGCTTCTCCCGATGGAGAGCTTTCTAAAAACGCTAATCTTGCCGAAGACCGTGCTAAACACACTATCAAAGCGATGATGGATGAATTGAAGAAAGACAAGGTGAAAGCCGGACAGGAAGAAAGCTTTTATACCAAAGTAACCACAGCTGAAGACTGGGAAGGATTCAAAAAATTGATGGAGGCTTCTGACATTAAAGACAAGGACCTTATTCTTCGTGTTCTTACCATGTATACTGATGGTGATCAGCGTGAAAAAGAAATTAAGAATCTTAGTCAGACCTGGACTATTCTGAAAGAAAAAATCCTACCTAAACTGAGAAGATCAGTTTCTACCTTAAACGCAGATTCTCTTAGCCGTACTGATGATCGCATCAGTCAATTGGCAACCTCCTCCCCTGATAGTTTGAACAATGAGGAGATTCTTTATGCTGCCACACTGACAAAAGACCTGAATACCAAAATGAATATCTATAAAGCTGCTGAAAAGCGTTTTCCAAATGATTGGAGAGCTGCTAATGATGTAGCTTATGTTGCTTTGATGCAAAACAAAGCCGCTGATGCAGAAACAGAATTAAACAAAGCTGACCAATTATCTCCTAACAACCCAGCGGTTATGAATAACCTGGGCATTGTGGCTCGTTGGAAAGGCGACCGTAAGAAGGCAAAAGATTACTATGGCAAAGCTGGTAGCTCTATGGAAGTATCATACAATATGGGGGTAGTTGCCATACTGGATGGTAAATATGCTGATGCTGTTTCTAAAATGGGATCTGCAAACACTTTCAATGCTGCTCTTGCAAAAGTATTGAACGGACAAGCCGATGCTGCAGCACAAACACTTGATAACTCTCCTGCTAAGGACGATGGAATTTCTTATTACCTGAAAGCAATCATCGGAGCCCGCACAGGGAAAACGGATATGGTTATCAGCAACTTGAAAGCTGCTATCGCGAAAGATGGTTCTTTCAAAGATCAGGCCCGCTTGGATCTTGAGTTCTTTAAACTGCGAGACAATGCTGATTTCAAAAGCATTACTCAGTAAGTAAATACCTTTCGAAAAGCCGGCTCAAGGAATCCTTGAGCCGGCTTTTTATTTGTTCTTTGATTCAGAATCCAGATAATGTGCTTGCTATCTTAACACCTTAGTGTTAATAATGTACTATTAAACATTATCATCTGATAGTAAAATACGTACATTTACATTATGCTGAGAATTTCTACGCTGATACTGATTCCATTCTCTTTCTTAGCGTTCCTTTTTTTTTCATTTTCGGGTAACCCGATAAATACTTCCTTATCATTTTTTCAAGAAGAAAAGGGAGTACCCCAAAGCGGATCTTCTGCTAATAAATCAACTAAGGACAGTGCTTTGGTCAACAAAACGGTTCCTGTTAAAAAACCGGCCCCGAAATTAAAAGATACACCATCCAAGAAACCGAAAGACTCGCTTATCGGTCAGCATATGTATTATCTTGAAATGAGGGGGCTGGTACGCAAAACACAACCGGATATCAACTCTACTCAGAAAGGGCAATTGTTGGATAGTGTAATGATCGAAGTGTTTGCAGATACCAACCGTTTAGTAGCTGTACACTATTCGGATTGGCATGGTGAAACCCGTTTTCGGATTCCCCTGTTTCGTGATTTGAGAGTGAAAATCAGCAAAAAAGGCTATTTCTGCAAAGTGCTTGAAATATATACGAAGGTGCCCCCTGAAAAAAAGGCAGCCTATATATTTCCTTTTGATATTGACCTCTTTGAAGAAGTAAAAGGGTTCAATGCCGATCGTTTTAATAAACCTATTGCAAAAATAAAATACGATGCGGGCAAAGGTAATTTTGAGTATGATGAATCCTACACGAATAGTGTGAATCACGAACTTAAATTACTTTATAAGGATTATCGGGAAAAAATGGCACATGAAGATCCTGCTCCTAAAAAATAAACTGTTACCTTCTTCCTTACCTCTATTTCAATCCTTTCAACTTCACAAGTAAGTCCCATACAACAACACCCGCGCTCACTGCAATATTGAGCGAATGTTTTGTTCCCAACTGAGGTATTTCAATAACTAAATCACAGCTATCTACAATTTCCTGTTCTACCCCGTTTACTTCATTACCAAATATCAACGCCAGCTTTTCTCCCTCCATCGGAATGTACTGATCCAATCTTATCGCTCCTTCAGCCTGCTCAATCGCACAAAGTTTATATCCGTCTTCTTTCAATTCATGTAATGCTTCACGTGTAGATGGAAAATACTTCCAGTCAACACTCTCCGTTGCCCCTAATGCCGTTTTTCTTATCTCCCTGTCAGGTGGTTTTCCGGTAATCCCACAGAGATATAATCCGTGCAAACGAAAAGCATCAGCGGTTCTAAATAAGGAACCTACATTATTAAGACTACGTACATTATCCAGCACCACCACGATTGGTGATTTTAGCTCCTTCTTGAATTCTTCTGCAGAAAGGCGATTTAATTCTTCATTTGTTTTTTTGCGCACGAAGCACCAAAGTTAAACGGTAATATGCAAAGGGCAAAACATATGAATTATGTTCTTTCTAGGCAGATGTCTTTTCATGTATTACATCTGCTTGCTTCCGAATCGACTCTTCATGGATGAGGCTGTACAATTTTCTTATAAATTGCCTGTCCAGGCCCATAGCTCCCGCTATCTCCATTCTTGAATCCAAAATCTCCTTCCAGCGGTTGATTTGAAGAATACGCATGTTGTTCCTTTTTTTGTAATTCCCTATTTTCTCCGATATATCCATGCGTTGGAACAATAGCCTCAACAATTCCTCATCCGTCTTATTGATGGAAACGCGCAATTTGCTCAATTCCTGCTCTCTTTTTTCTTCCTTGTTCTCTCCACCCTTCATTTTCAAATTTTCTATTACCTGAAAAAGTTCTTCGGGAATAAGTTGTTGCTGAGCATCGCTCAATGCCTGTGATGGGGCTATATGTGTTTCAACCATAAGGCCATCCATTCCTAAATCCATTGCCCGTTGCGCTATATATGGAATCAATTCTCTGTTTCCGCAAATATGGCTGGGGTCACAAATAATGGGCAGTTGTGGTGCCCTCAATCGTAGTTCGATTGTGATATCCCAGCAGGGATCGTTGCGGAAAGCAATACGTTCGGCAGTATGAAATCCCCTGTGAATGGCTTTAATGTCCTTTATACCCGCAAGCTCAATACGTTCTATTGCACCCAGCCACAATGCAAGCTCTGCATTCACCGGGTTCTTTATCATAACGGGGATATCACATCCTTTTAATGCTGATGCAATCTCCTGCACAGAAAAAGGGTTTACCGTAGTACGGGCTCCAATCCATAGGATATCAATACCATGCTTAAGGCAAGCTTCAACATGTTTGGCATTTGCCACTTCTGTTGCCGTAAGCATCCCTGTTTCTTTTTTAACCCTCACCAGCCAGGGTAGTGCCGTCTCTCCAATACCTTCGAATGCGTTAGGTCGGGTTCGGGGCTTCCATGCACCTGCTCTGTATACAGCATTGGGGTAGTATTTATGGATGGCATGTGCTGTAGCCATTACCTGTTGCTCTGTTTCTGCGCTGCAGGGACCTGCAATGAGCAGAAGGGGCTTACGGTTTTCAATTTCTTTTTTCATAACCATTTTTTTATTGATCAAGAGATCATATTTTGAATGCATTTAATTTCAGATCCGGGTTCAAATCCCTTCTATATTCTCCCATAATTTTCAACTCATTACATTTCATCTGTAAGGCAGATATACAGCGGAGAAATTTATTCCGGTGTGAGTACTCCACATCCGCATAAAATCTATACGAGCCCCTATCGCGCGATGGAGGAAGTGACTGTATAGAAGCCAGATTGAGTCCCTCGCTTCGAAAACAGAACAATGCCTCAGCCAAACTGCCTGCCCTGTCTTTCAACATAAAACTAAGACTGGCTTTATTACTTTCATCGGGCAATGTATCTCCTTTGGATAGTATCCAAAACCGGGTATAGTTATGGGTCTGAGCGTGTATATTTTCATTCAGTATTCTCAATCCATAACACTTTGCTGTTTCATATCCGGCAATAACTGCCGTATGCGTCATATTTCTCGTTGTAATTTCTCTTGCACAAGAGGCGGTATCACCTGCTGCAATTACTTCTATTTGCGGCATGGCCGAAAGAAAATCAGCGCATTGAAGCAGAGCCATGGGGTGTGACCGAATAGAGTGTATTTCTTCTGCATTGGTCTCTTTTAGTGCCATCAAATGCAAGGCTATAGGGCAGTATACCTCCCCTATTACGGAAAATCCGTACTGCAAAACCATTTCATAATTTGCAAGTATGTTTCCGGCTATTGAATTACCGGCAGCTATTACCGTATAATCCGCTCGGTTTGCCACCAGGGCTTCACAACTCTCCTTGAAGGAATGACAGTAGATCATTTCTGCCTTGGAGCCGAAGTATCCCATCGCAGCTACATGATGAAAAGAAGCCTGGCTCCCTTGTATTGCTACCCTGACATCGCGTAAATCGTTGTGCATTGAATGTATCATGTTGTTCCATTTTTTGAAAAAAAAACCCCGGATTATTTCCGGGGCTCGTACAGTTTCTTTTAAAAACAGTCAGGCTCCGGTAGTCCTACCGAAGAAAAAGAAATAATAAAATCCTTTTTTTACCTGAGCTTTCATGGAAACAAAAGTAGAACAGATTTCTATTATATCAAAATTTAATTTCATAACTCTTTATTAATAAGACTTATTATACTGAATATTTTGAATTTTTATAAAGAAACAGAATAATATACTTAATCTATCCCATTTCACAAGGCATGGTATTATTGAGATGATAGCTCCCTTGCCCTTTTTTCAGCAGCAAGAATGCCTTCGGCTATATGCTCCCCGACCAAATTACTTTGAAAAATAGAGAAAGCTGCTTCCGTAGTACCTCCCTTGGAAGCAACTGTTTTTATCAATTCGTCCAATGATTTATTTGCATTATTCACCAGATGAAACGCGCCCAGCATGGTTTGCTTTACCAACATACCGGCAACAGCTTCTTCCATCCCCATTTTCATTCCTGCTTCTATCATGGATTTCACGATATAGAAGAAATATGCAGGACCGCTTCCGCTCAAGGCGGTAACAGCATCTAGCATTTCTTCTTTTTCAAAAAAAACAGTTCTTCCTGTCGTGGAGAGAAGGTTTTCCACTTTCCTTACCTGATCCATATTCAGGCTTTTACTTGTACTAAAGCCCGTAATTCCCATCCCAATCTCAACCGGAGAATTTGGCATTGCCCTGGCTATATTTGAATGAGCAAGCATCTGCTCCAGCAAGGAAATACGGATACCCGCCATAATACTTAACACAATAGCCTCTTCATGGATGGCTTCTTTCAGCTGCGGGGCCAATTCCTTAAAATCCTGAGGTTTTACAGCAAGAATCAAAATATCACTGTCTTTTATGGCCTTATCAGATGGTGTTACAACCGCCCCTATTGCCAAACACTTCAGTTCTTCCTTTCTCAATTCGCTCTTCTCTACAAGAAGAAGATCTTCCGGTTTAACAATATTATAACGGATAAAGGCTCTTGCATAAACAAGACCCATATTACCACAACCAACAATTGTAATTTTCATAGTTAATTTTCTAGTATTCAAAAATAGCGTTCCTATCCTATTCCCCTTCGTTATTTATCGCAAATAACGCTGAAAAGGAAAAGATCTTACACGGGAAACAAAATTGCAGGAATTTTTCTGGGGTTAATGTACCCCTTCCATGGAAACCAATGTCCGGCTTCTTCTTTGGAATATAACCAGAGGAATACAAAGAAGGAAAAACACACCGATAATCCAGAAGCAGTCCATATAGGCCATCAGCATACTTTGTTTAACAACAGTTCCTTCCAGAGCAGCCTGGGCCATTCCCTGGGCTTGCGTCAAATTGAACCCCCTATTTAAAAAAGCCTGGGTATACATGCCAAGCCTTTCCGTTGTAGCTGTATCAAAGGCTGTAACATGTGGAATAAGATTAAGCCGGTGAACCGAAATGCGATTATGGATAAAAGTGGTCATCAAAGCCACACCAAAAGATCCTCCAAGCTGACGAATCATATTATTAAGTCCCACTCCCTGAGGCATGTCCTTACCTTTTAACCCCGACAGGCCCATGGCCGTAAGAGGCACAAAAAGACAACCCATCCCTATACCTCTTAGCAACAGAGGTACATAAAAGTCACTTGCACCTGAAGCAAGTGTTGAGGAGCTGAAAAGCTTTGTAAAGAGGAAGAATATTCCAAAACCAATTACGGCAATAAATTGAGGGGGTATTTTCTTCTTCAGGAGATTTCCTACCAGCGGCATGACGAAAATCGTAACCAGTCCCGAAGGGATCATAAGCTCACCTGTTTGCTGAGCCGTGAAACCGAGCAGATTTTGACAGAAGACAGGAAACACAAACACCGATGCATACAAACCAAAACCCAGCACAAATGAAAACACTAGTCCAAAAGAAAAGGATCTGTCTTTCATAATTCTAAAATCCACAACGGGGTGATCAATACTCAACTCTCGCCATACAAAGAATATCATAGCGAACACAGAAACGATAGAAAGCACTACGATATAAGCAGTGTCAAACCAATCTTCCGTCTGTCCTCTTTCCAATACAATCTGTAAGGCTCCAACACCCACAATGAGCAGCAAAATACCCCACCAGTCTACACGGTTAATCTGAAGCCTGTCTGCTGATTCACTAATATAGGTAAGCGACAACATGGCTGCTATGGCTCCCAGTGGCAGATTGACATAAAAAATCCAGGGCCATGAATAATGATCGGTAATAAATCCTCCGATGGTAGGTCCGAATGTAGGCCCTATCACAACCCCAAGCCCAAAGATTGCTGTAGCCATCCCCCGCTCTTCCGGTTTAAAGGTTTCAAACAAAATAGATTGAGAAGTAGATAAAAGCGCTCCACCGCCAATACCTTGAATAAATCTAAAAACAACCAACTCCCATATATTATGTGCGTTTCCGCAAAAGAAGGAAGCAACGGTAAAGATGCCAATGGACACCACAAAATAATTTTTCCGGCCAAACTTGGAACTAAGCCACCCGGTCATAGGCAGAATGATCACGTTTGCAACTGCATAGGCGGTAATAATCCATGCTACATCTTCCAGGGTAGCACCCAGATTACCCATTATCTGCGGCAATGATACGTTCACCACAGTAGAATCAATCATCTCCAGCAGTGATGCAAGCACCACCGTGATAACGATAATCCATTTTTTAAAACCTGTAGGACGTTCTTGCAGCATCATAACAAATCAGGGTTTTAAGACCTTGACAGTACTCATTTCATCAATATTGACGGTAACGCTTACGCTTAAACCAGGGCGCAGCTTTTTCATCACTTCCGGATCATTTGTCTCGAGCCTGATTTTTACCGGAACACGTTGTACCACTTTCACAAAGTTACCCGTTGCATTGTCTGGCGGTAATAACGAGAAGCGAGCACCTGTAGCAGGTGAAAAAGAGCTTATATAAGCTTTGATCGGTTTATCCTTATACGCATCCACGCTTATATCCACTGCTGTTCCAATTTTCATAGCAGCTACCTGAGTTTCCTTAAAGTTGGCAACAACCCATATATCGGAATCGTTTACGACTGTAAATAGCGACTGGCCGGCCTGAACAAACTGCCCTGGTTGTACATTCTTTTTTGAAACAACACCATCCTGAGGACTGGTTATCTGCGCATAAGACAATTGTAAATTAGAATAATCCAAATCGCTTTGACGTTGTTTTACGGCTACCTCTGCCAGGTTAACCTGTTGTACCATAGCTTCCGCCTGTGTACGGGATGCGCTCGCTTGTTTTTTAATCAATTCCAATTGGGCCTCTGCTGTCTCTTTTTCAGCCTTGGCAGCATCAAAGGTTGATTGCGTTACAGAATGATCTGCCAGCAGTTTTTCATACCGGCCATAATCCTGATTTGCCTTCCACAACCGGATATTTGCTGATTCCATATTTGCATTTACTGCTTCATATGAAGCCTGAGCAGAAGCCTGATTTGCCCTTGCCACCTGAACAGCAGCTTTTGCATTGTCTATTGCTTCCTTTGCCTGATCTACTTTAATTTTCAAATCCCTGTCATCAAGTGAAAGCAGCAGCTCACCTTTCTTTACCCGTTGGTTATCTTCAAACCTGATATCCGTCACAAACCCTGCAATGCGAGGCAGAACAGGACCTATGTTCGCTTCCAGCTGAGCATCATCTGTTTCTATGTGATGTTGACCGTATATATAGGTTCTGATTCCGAAAAAACCTCCTATAACCACAACGACAATGAGGATAATCGGAAGTACTTTGCTTTTTTTCTTTGCTTCGTTTTCTGTTTTCATATTGACTATTTCTGATGCATTCAGTTAGATCCGATGGATTTAAGTAAGTGATGATATGCAATTTCCGCATCTGCCTTTGAATAAGCCAGATTGAGTTTTGCCTGCAGTAATAATACTTCGGCATCAAGCAGGTCGCTCAAAAGCGCCACCCGGTTGGCATACCTTGATTGAGTGTTGCGGTAATTCTCTTCTGCCTGTTTGGTCGAACGCAGTGCCACCTCCGTTTTTTTGAGGCTTTGTTTATAGCTGATAAAATCCTGATTCACCTCCATATGCACTCCATCGGCCAGCATATCGCGCACAGCAGTGCTTTGTAATATTTCGCACTGAGCTTCTTCACTCAAATGACGGGTTGTATACAGTGATGTCAGGTTCCAATTCAGATTCACACCCACATCCCAGGTAGCATGAAATTCCGCTACAGGAGGAATATAGCGTTGATTGGGATTAGCATAGTAATAATTTGCACCCACATTTAAAGTAGGAAACAGATTACCCTTCGCCACCTTCAAATTAGCTTCAGCAGCTTTTTTCCGCAAATCTGCGGCTTTTAAGTCGCTCCGTTTGTCCAGCGAAGACTGAATATATTCCTGAAATCCTTTAAAATCATTTGTCTTAAACAAATCCAGGGAGTCAATCTCCACTACAGTTCCTTCCGGCAGTCCTGTCAATACTCCAAAATTATAATTCGCTATTTCCAGGTTACTATTAATATCTATCTCGGTAAGCTCCATATTGGATCGTTGCAACTCAGCCCTTAATTCGTCGTTATGCAATGCCAGGCCTTGTTGCTCCATATTTTTTATCTCTTTCAACCGTTCATCGGCCTGAGCGAGACTCCTTTCCACAATTCCTTTTGACATCTGCACTTTATAAAGATTGAAAAAAGCATTCACGATATTAAATATGATATCCGACCGGTCTTTTTCATAATCCAGTTTTGCAGCTTCCAGTAAATACTGCTGGCTTTGAATTCCATTCTTGAGACGTAATCCATTAAAAACGGACTCGCTTATAGAAGCCTGGGAATTGTAATTATTTAAAATTACAGGCCAAAACGTGATTGGCTCGGAAGTAGGAGTCAGCTGAAAAACAAAAGGCGTAACATCACTCAGTCGGGCATATCCTGCGGAAAGATTTACCTTTGGAAGTACCATATCCTTGAGCTGCACATATTTGGAATCGGCAATGGCCATCTTACTTTCCGAAATTTTAAGGCTTCGGCTTTGGTCCAGACCCAATTTGATGGCGTCCTCCAACTTGATCTTTTTTACACCCTGGGCAATGCCAAGGAGTGGGATCATGCTCAGGGCCAGGATCAATCTTGTTCTCATATGTTAAACGAATATAAACGTTTGTTTAATTCTTTTCCGTTATGCCCGGTCTTTTTAAATGGGCTTTCATCAAATCATGCAAATGCTTTTTTACTCTCTTTCTGTGCGAATCATCTGTAATGTCCTTCGTTGCTCCCTCACCCAATATCCTGCAACACAATAAAGAAGACAGAGTAACCTTAGCAATTGTTCCTACAATGGTTACCACAGTCAGTTCCGCATCCACCTTTCGGAATGCTTTCTTTCTATAGCCTTCTTCAATTATACTAACCATTTCCTGGGTATTTTGAAATACTATATTCGAAATGGCTTCAGATATCCAGGAGCGCTGATCAAGTGATAGTTCCCGATACATAATTCGTTGAAAGCCTATATTTGAAAATATTTTGTCCACATAATGTTCTACAGCCATTTCAATCTTTTTCCAAGGATCCTGTTCTTTGGCATTTATAAACTTCAACGCCATGAGTGTAACTCCGGCCCTCCGTTCAACCATAGCCTGAAACAACTTTTCTTTCGAACCAAAATAATAGGAGATCATCGCCACATTCACCCCTGCTCCTTTTGCCAACAACCGAACGGAAGTCCCTTCAAAACCATGATGTCCGAACAGCTCCTCTGCTACATCCAAAATATGTTCCCTCTTTTCTTCGCTCATTTCTTTCCGATTTTCCGGTGCCAAAATTAAACAATCGTTTAAATATGCCGACGTTTTAAATAAAAAAAATTGAAGGTCAAAAGAAGATCATTCAAAGAGGATAACAAACCAGTCGTCGACAAAAAAGAGGGTTACTGTCAGCAATTTCTTACAATTAGTGGGATATGAATCTGGCCTGATTTTGTATTTTTACCAGCCATGTCAAAAACCAAATCGAGTACGAAAAGTTCAGGAGCAGAGGTGGAAACACCTTTGATGAAACAATTCAACCAGATCAAAGCTAAGTATCCGGATGCGCTTCTTCTTTTCAGAGTAGGTGATTTTTATGAAACATTCGGACAGGATGCAATAAAAGCTTCTTCTATACTGGGCATTGTACTTACACGAAGAGCAAACGGATCGGCAACCTTTATTGAACTGGCCGGTTTCCCTTATCATTCACTTGATACTTATTTACCCAGGCTGGTAAGGGCCGGTCATAGGGTGGCCATTTGTGATCAGCTCGAGGATCCTAAGCTTACCAAAACGATTGTAAAAAGGGGGGTTACAGAACTGGTAACACCCGGTGTTTCTTATAATGATAAAACACTGGATCACCGTAACAATAATTTTTTGGCAAGCGTCCATCTGTCTCCTGCTCTTTCAAAAGGTGATCAGGCAATTTGCGGAATCAGTTTCCTGGATGTCTCTACCGGCGAATTTCTGGTAGCCCAGGGAAGACCCGACTATATCGACAAGCTATTGCAAAGTTTCCGTCCCAATGAAATACTGTTTCAGAAAAGCACTAAAAAACTTTTTCAGGAGTATTTCGGAGACAAGTTTTATACGTTTGGTCTTGATGACTGGGCTTTTACAACTGAGTTCGGGCAGGAATCCCTTTTACGGCATTTCGGCACCAAGTCGCTCAAAGGCTTCGGGGTAGATGAGCTGGATTGTGGTATTATTGCAGCCGGTGCTGCCCTGCATTATCTTGCCGATACACAGCATGATAAAGTAAAACACATCAATGCCATTTCCCGCATAGAAGAAGAAAAATATGTCTGGCTGGATCGTTTTACCATTCGGAATCTGGAGCTCTTCAATTCGGCCAATGACAATGCTAAAACACTAATTCAGGTAATTGATGCCACGGTTTCTCCTATGGGATCACGTTTGCTTAAACGCTGGATGGCACTACCCCTTAAAGATAAAGCCCCCCTGGATGAAAGGCTGAGCAGCGTAGACCATTTTCTACATCACCCCGAACTATCTGTACGTCTGAACGAAGAGATCAGCCAGATAGGCGATCTGGAACGAATGATTTCAAAGGTGGCCACCGGTCGTATTTCTCCGAAAGAAACAGTACAACTAAAAAGAGCCTTGCTGGCTATGGCTCCCATCCGTTCTTTGCTGGAACAAACAGGCGATCCGGCTCTTGTCAAAATAGCTGAACAACTCAACCCCTGCCACAGTGTAGTAGAGAGGCTGGAAAAAGAATTACAACCCGATCCTCCGTTTCTGCTTGCAAAGGGTAATGTTATTGCTTCCGGAGTGGATCCTGTGTTGGATGAACTGCGCGAAATTGCTTTTAACGGGAGGGATTTTCTTCTTAAAATTCAACAACGTGAATCCGAAAAAACAGGTATACCATCGCTCAAAGTAGCTTTTAATAATGTTTTCGGTTATTACCTGGAAGTGACGCATGCACATAAAGATAAGGTGCCAGCTGAGTGGATGCGAAAACAAACGCTGACAAATGCGGAACGTTATATTACTCCGGAGCTGAAAGAATACGAGGATAAGATTCTCGGTGCTGAAGAAAAGATTCTATCGCTGGAAACTAAATTATTCAACAACCTTATTCTCTGGTTAAGCGATTTCATAATGCCTGTTCAGCTGAACGCTTCGCTTATAGCCCGGATTGATTGCCTTCTTTCTTTCGCAGCCATAGCTGTTAAAAACAATTATGTTCGCCCTCACCTCCGCGAAGATGCTCAGTTGGATATCAAAGACGGAAGACATCCTGTGATTGAGAAGCAATTACCGCTTGGCGAAAGCTATGTTGCGAATGATGTGTTTCTGGATCGTGAAAACCAGCAGATCATTATTATTACCGGTCCCAACATGTCCGGTAAATCAGCATTGCTCCGTCAAACCGCATTAATCGTTCTGCTTGCCCAGATGGGTTCCTTTGTTCCCGCCAAACATGCTGAAATAGGACTTGTTGACAAGATCTTTACCCGGGTCGGGGCATCCGATAATATTTCATCGGGAGAATCCACCTTCATGGTTGAGATGAATGAGACGGCCAGTATTCTTAACAATCTCAGCGACCGTAGCCTTATTCTGCTGGATGAAATAGGTCGCGGAACCAGTACCTATGATGGCATCAGTATAGCCTGGGCCATTGTTGAATACCTGCATGATCATCCCACGGCCAGAGCTAAGACGCTTTTTGCAACGCACTATCACGAATTAAATTCACTGGCCGATACACATAAGCGTATCAAGAATTTCAATGTCTCTGTGAAAGAAGCCGGCAATAAAGTCATCTTTATGCGCAAACTAGTTCCCGGCGGAAGTGCGCATAGTTTTGGTATCCATGTAGCCAAAATGGCCGGAATGCCAGTAAAAATGCTGAACAGGGCCCAGGAAATTCTAAAACAACTGGAGAGTTCGCATAGCGGAGCTAATCTGAATGCGACAAACAGGGCTGTCATTACTCCTATTGGTGGTAAACAGGCATCATCCAAGGATACTGACTATCAATTAAGCTTTTTTCAATTGGATGATCCTGTTCTGGAGCAGATACGGGAAGAATTACTGAAAACGGATATCAATACCCTCACGCCTATAGAGGCGATGATGAAGCTGAATGAAATAAAGAAATTGACAGGGAAGTAATTATCGGGATAACTTACTCTGCATGACCGGAATCCCAGGCATCAAATAATTCTGCCAGGTATTGATTTTCTTCCGGAGTCACCTGATGATCGGCTCCTACAAGCTGAGCCGCAAAATCAAGAAAATGAATTCGCTCTTCTTCCGTAGAGTCTTCATAGAAATCATTCATACAGGTTACAAAATGAACATGGTAGTCTTTGGGTTGTAAGTTACCCAAAACACCCGCTTCATGATCCAGGTTGAGACGAAACGGAAATGTATCATGAAGATATTTAATGATTACCCTTCCTTCTTCCGGAGCAAAGTAACCATCTACCTGCGACAATATCATCAGCATGTGATAGCCCGCCATAATCTTATTCATCTTTCCGGTGCCTGATACATTTTGTGTTTTCATAAGTTTTTGATAATCCGTTAATTTACTTTTTTCCGGGGTCTTCCCAGCTTCCATTGACCATTCTTCTTATACGAAGGGGATTTTCTTCCTTTAATTCGTTTGGTAATAATTCTGAGGGGAAATTCTGATAACACTGTGGTCTCACAAAACGCTTTACGGATGAAATACCCACCGCTGTAAAACGCGAATCCGTAGTTGCCGGAAAAGGTCCTCCATGAACCGTTGAAGGACAAACTTCAAGTCCCGTTGGCACCCCGTTAATGATAATACGTCCCGCAATATCAGTTATCGCATCCATGATATCGCGATTGTTTTGTAACTCTTGCGTAGTTCCTATTATCGTTGCGGTTAACTGCCCCTGAAGAGACCTGATCACTTCTAACATTTCTTTTTTATTTCTGCATTTAATAATCAGCGTGAGTGGACCAAACACTTCCTCATGAAGAGCCTGCTGGAGAATAAAATCAGATGCCGAAACAGAAATAAGCGAAGGATAGCCTTCCTGAACCGTGGCTTTCTGACCGGAGGACATCTCCAGTTTAACACCTTTGGTTCCTATGGATTCATTTCTGCGTTTATAAAAAGCGGTGGCAATGCCCTCATGTAGCAATGCTGCAGGTTGCGCTACAGAAAATTTCTGCCGTAACGCTTCCAGATAATCTTCAAGTCCTTCTTCCTCTATCAACAACTGTAATCCGGGCTTGGTGCAAAATTGTCCCATACTTCCAATCACTGCATTGGCCAGTTTTTCCGCAATACCTTTTGCGTCTTTACGGATTATTTCGGGCAAAATACAAACCGGATTTACACTGCTCATTTCAGCAAAAACAGGAATAGGTTTATCCCGGTTAACGGCCATTTTATAAAGTGCATAACCACCGGCAAAAGAACCTGTGAATCCGACGGCTGCTGTTAAGGGGTGTAATACCAATGCCTGTCCCGTTTCGAAATCGGTTTCCTTTATATGTTGAAACACTTTAGGAGGAATGTCATTTTTTACTGCTGCCCGCTGAATACAACCGGCAACCAGAGATGATGTTTTCAAATGTCCCGGATGAGCCTTTACAATTACAGGACAACCGGCGGCCAGAGCGCTGGCTGTATCTCCTCCGGCCGTTGAATAAGCAAATGGGAAGTTTGCCGCTCCGAAAACAATAACAGGTCCTAACGGAATAAACATTTTTCGCATATCGGGCTTTGGCACAGGTTTCCGATCCGGAAGAGCGGTATCAATACACGCTTCAACCCATGAACCTTCCTTTACCATATCTGCAAAAGCTCTTAACTGAGCACAGGTTCTTGCTCTTTCGCCTATGAGCCGTTCCGACCCCAAATGAGTTTCCTCCATCGCCTGGGTTATAAGCGATGTTCCGAGTAATTCAATTTCTTCAGCAATACTGTTCAAAAAAGCCGCTTTCCGGTTTCCTGGTATATTCCTATAGATCATGAATGTCTCGCTAGCTCCCTGTAAAACAAGGTTTACAAGTTCTTTTGTTTGTTCATTACTGCTGATCACGGTCTTCATGGAAGTAAGACTTAGTAATAACGTTAAAACTCAATCAAGAAACAAGCCGGGCTATTCCATAGGCAGCCGCCGCGGCAAGAGCGCCCGTCATTGTTGTTTTCAATGCCCCCATCAATGGATTCTGATCCGTTGCTTTACTTTTAAAATAACCAAAAATCATCAATGCCACAATGGTAACAACAATGGATCCATACAGTCCGTTTTTGGGAAGGGTCGTAAAGAAATAAGAGCTTAAGGGTATCAGCCCTCCCACTATATAGGCAAGTGCAATGGTCATTGCAGAATTTCGCGCCCTGTTTTTCTCCGGTTCTTCCAGACAAAGTTCAAATTTCATCATGAAACTAACCCACTTGTCTTTATTGAGGGCTAACTCCTCCACAAAATTTCGTTTCACTTCAGCTGAAATCCCATACTCTTCCAGAACCTCCTCAATTTCTCTTTTTTCCTTTTCAGGAACAGTCTCCACTTCCTCATATTCTCTTTTCAGTTCCGCAAAATAATGATCGTATTCTGTTTTCCCTGCCAGATATCCACCCAGACCCATCGCAATGGAGCCTGCAATAATCTCGGCTATACCGGCCGTAATAACAATGGTATTTGAGCTCACCGCTCCGCTAAGACCGGCTGTAAGTGCAAAAGGAACAGTAAGACCATCCGACATGCCAATGACAATATCCCGGATAGTATCCGAACTGTTTAAATGTTTTTCATGATGATCCATAAGGCTGAAGCAGATTCGGTTCGTGTCTGATCGAATAAAGAATAAAGATACTCCTCCGGTTCAGAAAGTCAAATGATTTTGATCTGCCGTTTAATACTTTCTTCCAGCGATATGAATGTTTCCGTTCGTTGTACACCTTTTATCACTTGTATTTTTTCATTTAACACTTCCCTTAAATGTTTCGTATCCCGGCACAGGATCTTGGCAAACATACTGTAAGTACCGGTGGTATAATGCATCTCAACCATTTCCGGAATCTTCTCCAGCTCCTTTACCGCATCCTTATATTCCGATGCTTTGTTGAGATAGATTCCCAAAAAAGCACAGACATCATACCCAACCCGAGCAGGATTAATATTCAGATTGTTTCCCCTAATTACTCCCATCTCCTGCAATTTTTTCATCCTTACATGGATTGTTCCTCCGGATACCAGCAATTTTTTGGCAATATCCGTGTATGGAACGGTTGCATCTTCAATAAGAATGGATAAGATCTCCCTATCCAGTTTATCAATTTCTAAATCTTCGGGCGTTTTTTGCATGGTGTTTTATTTTTTTTTCAATTAACGAACCTTCAATTGCTAATTTACTAATTATTTTCAATAATATATATATTATTTGTATTTATTTAGACCTTGAAATACATTTGTATCAATAAAACAAGTAAATAAAACAAACTTATCATGTGTGGAATTCTCGCTGTTATAGGTAAAAAGGATCCATCCCTGGTCAAAGAACGATCGGCAAGGATGAGACACCGGGGGCCTGATGAACGGGATATGCTCGTCACAGAAACTGGAATCCTGAGTCATGAACGACTGGCTATCACCGATCTCAAAACCGGTCGCCAACCCATTCAGGGAACCCGGAATACCTGGGTCATTCATAACGGAGAGATATACAACCACCTGAATCTGGAGAAAGAACCTTTCTTAGCCGGACTTAAATTGAGGACTGCTTCGGACAGCGAAGTGATTGTACACCTTTATGAAACTTTGGGAGATGATTTCTGCCATCTTCTGGACGGGATGTTTGCCTTTGTCGTGATCGATGATGACAATAAAACGTTTATTGCCGGAAGGGATCCGATCGGAATCAAACCTCTGTACTACGGATCCGATGCCGAAGGTGCACTGTGGTTTGCTTCGGAAATGAAAGCAATACATGATATCTGTCTTACTGTTGAAGCATTTCCTCCCGGACATTACTATACACCAGAAAAAGGATTTGTAAAATATGATCATCCCAAATGGGAATCAGAACCCGCAACCGATAGCGAACTTAAAGGCATACGGGAGCTTCTTGAACAAGCCGTTGAAAAACGGATCGATTGTGAAGTGCCTTTCGGGGTTCTTCTTTCAGGTGGTCTTGATTCAAGTCTAATTGCTTCTATTGTTCAACGTAAACTTCGCGGTACAGGTCAGCCTCTGCATTCCTTTTCGATTGGACTGAATGAAGAGGCCCCGGACTTGAAGGCCGCTGCCAAAGTAGCTCGTTTTCTGGGAACACAACACCATTCCGTCCTTTTTACTGCAGAAGAAGGAATTGCTCTTATTGAAAAATTGATCTGGTATTTAGAATCGTATGATATAACTACAATCCGGGCAAGCACCCCCATGTATTTTCTTTCCAAATACATTGCCGAACATGGCGTTAAAATGGTGTTGTCGGGAGAGGGTGCAGATGAAATATTCGGAGGCTACCTATACTTCTATAATGCTCCGTCCGATTCTGCCTTTCAGGAAGAAACAAAAAGAAGGGTACGTCTGTTGCATACCGCCGATGTACTGAGAGCCGATAAATCTACCATGGCCAATGGTATAGAAGCCCGGGAACCGATGCTGGACCGAGACTTACTTGAAAAAGTGATTGGTCTTTCTCCCAAATTAAAACGGGCACAACGCGGCTCTGTTCAACAGGAAGCTAGAATTGAAAAATATATTCTGCGCAAAGCATTTGACGACAAACAAGACCCCTATCTGCCGGATAGTATTTTGTGGAGGCAGAAAGAGCAATTCTCCGACGGAGTAGGATACAGCTGGATTGATCGTCTGGTGGCACATTGTGAAGCGGAAGTAAGCGATGCCGATTTTGCACGTGCGGCAGAATACTTTCCATACAATACCCCGGCAAGCAAAGAAGCTTTTTATATGCGCCGTATTTTTCACAAACATTTTCCACAGGAATCATGCGCACGTACGGTGCATAAGTGGATTCCGATGTGGCAGGACAATCCCGATCCATCAGGAAGAGCCAATGCATTGCACAATGCGGCTCTGGAGCTTACATCTTAACACACAAACACAATGAAAATCAACAAAAGCGGGGCCACCTTCTCCTCTATCGTTGGGATAGGTGCCAAACTGAAAAAACGAAGTGAGGAAGAGGGCCTTGAATACCTCTTTCTAAATAGGGGGGTGAATGCCGTATGCACGATTGATCTGACCGAGGTAATCACATCCATTGATTTCAACTCCACCCGTATCCAGGTATATCCTCCAAATCAGGGTTTACCTGAATTACGAAATGCCATTAAGGGGCACTATTTTCTGGGACAGAGTTCGGCTGAAAATATCTCCATTGTTGCAGGCGGCATGTCGGGACTTGATTTGACAGTCCAGTGTCTTCAGCTCAATACCCTCTATTTTGCGCGTTATTACTGGGGAAGTTATGCGAAACTGGCTAAGATCAGAGGAGTTTCCACTGAAACATACGATGATTTAACCCAGCTTGTTAAGCTTGCTCAGGAACAAAAAATAGATGAAAATACAGCTGTTGTTATTTGCGACCCCAACAACCCCACAGGCGCCAAACTGGATGACGGTTTCCTCTTGAAATCTATTCGTCAGCTCGACGAACACGGTGTAACAGTCATTTTCGACAGTCCATACAGGTATGTTTTTAATTCTGCCAATGACGATCTCTTCAGCCAACTTGCCAGTCTGGAGCATGTAATCATAACCGAAAGTTTCAGCAAGTCAATGGGGCTTAGCGGTCAGCGTATCGGGTTTATTCACTCCCAAAACAAGGAGTTTAATACCGAGCTTAACATTCGTATTCTCTATAATATGAATGGAGTAAATGCTTTTGCGCAGGAATTAGTATTTCAACTCCTTACTTCCTCAGCAGGAAAAAAAGCAGTCCAGGATTTCAGACAACGTACCCAAACGGATATCAGGAAGAATCTGATTTTTCTGATGGAAAATGGATTGCTGGCAGACGAACTTTATGAAGGAAAAGAACCCGTCGGTATTTTTGCCGTAGTGAATAAAACAGAAGAAGAGCTTTTAAAATACAGGATCGGAAGCGTGTCGATGGACTACTTCTGTAAAGAAAAGACCATACAGACTCACGCCTTATCGCGAATTTGTCTTTCTGTTCCCCATCAGCAATTTCTCACGTTCTTTCGTAAATTACCTGCGCCACATATGGCAGACAGCAGCTACTAAGAATTTGCGAATACCGTTTAAACGGGGATAACCACAACAATTTTAATTTGCAGAGCCTTCATAAATTTCATTTTAGAGGGTGAATGTTGGATTACTATTTTCAACGTCTCTTTTTATTAAACGTTTCAGAGAATCAAATAATTTCCCTATCCGTCTTCATTATTTATTATTATCCTGTTATCCTTTTTTGACAAATACCTTGAACGTCTTTAGAATCAACAATTCCTTTCCTTTCATGCTATTCTTTCAGGCTTGTTCGGGATAACAAATCAGATACTCCAACTATGCTACGGGTATTTTGGTTTGTTGTACGGAATAAAATTAGAGGAAGGGAATGCTTCAATCAACTCAATTGTTGAAACATATTGGAAGTCAGAAACAGTCATTACCTGAAAACATCAAGTCTTTACTACTGACAGTTAGGCCATTACAGAATTATGGAGTGGATACAGATAAGGTTTCAAACCTTCAATGAAGGCTCAAATTATAAGTAGAAAATGTAATTAGATGTTTACTTTTTAGATCCGGAGCGGGTTTCTTTGAATTCGCTTGGCTTCTTATTATCGGTCAGAAACAATGCTACCATACCGGCTATAGCTGCTACCAGGAGCAAAAGAACTAATTTACCCCTCCTTTTATGTGCTTTTCTCATACCAACTTAACTTCTATTCGTTCTATACTCAATTGCTTTCTCGAACTACAAAAATATGGATTCTCAATAAAATACAAGATTCATTGCACTTCTTTTATCAACTACCTGATAATATTGACTCCTCTAAACGCCATGGCGCCCTTATCCATATCATTATTGTCAAATAAATCAAGGTATAAACTTGCGTAACCAGGCTACAGCCTCCGTTTCATTATAAAAAATTTCTATCGGTCTAACTGGTTTGTCCACCTGCTTAAACATATTTCCAACCAGTTTATGTCCCGCATTATTCACTACATAAGCAGCAGCTTTAATCACGCTGGCCCCTTGGACAGAAGCTCCATAGCTTCTTGCCTCTTTTCCAAAATGCACAAAATCCCCTATAAATACCAAGCATGCACATGGCTGTTGATTATTTAACTTCAAAACAGCTTCTTCAATCAATCTCGACTCTTTCTCCCTCATTTCTGTTCCCGGAAAAATATTAATCTGGAGGATGTTATCCTCCCGAATAAAAAGTTCGCAAAAACTCAAAACTAATTTATGCATCATATAAGGAGGTGGATTGCATCGCAAATTAATAAAAAATGAATCCATTTTGACACGATCCATTAATAAACAATCATCCTTTTGTTTTTTCGGAAGCTTCTATTCCTATTCGAAATCCAACCGAGCAATTACCTCTCACCATTTCCCTAAACACACTGACCTCCAATCGTTTATTTATCCTTTTTATTTGAAAAATTAAAGCCTCCTTTCTTGTTCTCAATTTATTTCCCGATTACATTTCACATATCATATTTCCTTAATCAAACATTAAGATCAAATCGTCGGAATACCCTAATTACACATGCTATTTTGCATACGAGTAGGGCGCTCAAAGGCTTATAATACGAAAAATAAAATCTGAAAATTCTTGATTCATTATTTACCTTGGCAATAGCCACCTTGATCAGGTTTTTATTTTTTTGTTCTGCCGTTCATTCAATATCGTTCTTTCCAACATCCAACCTTACATTGCTTTTTAAAAAATAATCTGAGGCAATAAACTTATTGATGGCGTCAATCAATTTACGAAAGAGAAGGTATCAAACCAACTATTTCCTCTGTTCTCTCTCTCAGTTCTGACGAATTCCAAACTATCAGTTATTAATATGTTATGCAAAACAAGTGAATCCAAAAGTGTTTTATTGTCCCATAATCGTCAACACACCAAACAACAACATTATATCCTACATGAAAATTTCTGAACTATGAAAAATTCCATATTGATACTTCTCGCAACGGGTTTTGCATTTATATCCAACGCCCAGACTAAACATGAATATCAGGCGTATAAACAGTCCGATCAGATACGCAGCAATGAAGCCGGTGCAATACCTTTAGCAACTACCTCTTTGCCCTTGGCACCTCTGGAAAAAAACGCTCCTGCAATCAAACGTGCTCCTCAGGCGTTTTCAGTTGCAATCCGCCCCATTGGACAGGAACCAAATGCATTAGGAACAATCGGCAATCGCCAGTATCTCTGGACCGATCCTACCATCAACACCGTCATTCTCACTCATCGTGATACAGGCGCTGCAAGTAATACAGGCTACCTCTATTATGACCGGTCCAAAGATATGGGCCGTACCTGGACACTTAACAACGGCCCTGTCTATACTCCTGATGCGGCTCCTCAATCCAAGTACTTCAACGCCCGTTATCCCCAAGGGGTTATTTACAATCCCACTGGAAATGTTCAATCGGATTCAGCGTATGAAGTATATTTTGCCCCCTCCCTGGATAATACCAACCCCGGTGCCGGTATAACCTGGGGCGGCCACGTATTTGGTGTTGATCAGCTCAGTCGCCTGCATTCTCCAACAAAAAACGCCCTCCCCTCTTCTGCTCTTTCCAATACATGGAACTACATACCTACCAGTATGTTTATAACCAAGCAGGGAACCGTTTATAATCTGGATGCCAATGCTCCCGGAAGTGCCAGTTATGACATGGACGACTCGCTCATTATTTCGAAAGGTGTTTTTAACCCTGCCACACGAGATTTTTCCTATACGGTAACCAAAGTTTATCTTCCCGCAGCCCTTACCAATAAAGGAAAGCATATGTACAATGAAAGTAAAATCACCTTTGCCGATGACGGCATGACCGGCTACATCAGTACAACCGAAAAGCTGGATTATGCATCTCCCGACTCATCACTGGGACTTATCGTTTATAAAACAACCAATGGCGGTGCATCCTGGGGAGCACCGATCAAACTGGATGTGAATGCAGCCGATGTTTTTCTGCTTAACTCTCACCTCCGCTATACAACTGGATTTGAGCACAGCGCAGTGGTAGATGGAAACGGTAATCTGCATATCCTGGTCAACATTAATCTATTTGACTCGGCCCAGATGTATTCCTATTACATTCTTCCGCCTTACGTACAAGGAGAACTGGGGTTATTTGATGTATACACCAAAGACGGTGGCGTAACCTGGTACGAAAAACTTATCACACATCCCATGACATTTCAGGGAACCTATGGGCTGGGGACGAATGCATCCAGTCTCATCGGAGAAGGTAACCGATTGTATGCTTCTCGTACATACAACGGAGGCAACCAGCTTTTCTTTACCTGGTTTGATACCGACACCATATACAGTGCCCGAAACATTATGCCGGACATGTGGTCTATCGGTTATGATCTTATAAGTAACAACTGGACTTCACCCCGCAATTTTACGAGAGGCTCGCTAGCAGAAGCATCAGCACGTCAAGGCATGGTTTCTTACTATGTTTTTAACAGCGGTAATTATTATACGATTCCTTGTGCTTTTGTCGGGTTTCCGAATAACGACACATCGCAGACCCTGGTGACGGAGCAACTGAACTATATAGACAGTGCTCAATTTGTAACCGGTGACTTTATCATTCCAGACAACAGCCTTCCGCTTGCCCTGGGAATTCAGGAATACAAAACAGCGCCCTTGCTTGTTTCACAAAACTACCCGAACCCCTGCCATGATTTGACCAATATAGATGTGGACCTTCCGAAAGGCACAGAATTATCAGTTGAAATACTCAATATGTTGGGACAAGTAGTGACACAACAGGAGCAAAAATATAGGTCTCCCGGCACTTATACATTGCTGCTTGACTGCACAGGCTTACAACCCGGAATATATTTCTACTCCGTAAGGACAACAGAAGCAACCATTACCAAGCGATTGATTATTCAGTAGCGCCGGCTGGGCCTGGCATCCTTTCTGCACCTTCCATAAAGGAGATCAAAGGCTCGCCAGAAACTGAATCATCTTTTTCCTTCCTTGCTCATCAGGTAGTGAGCCTTGCCCTGCGCTTATATTCAGCAACATATGCTGAGGATCGGAAGTGCCGGAAATAACACAGTTCACTGCCGGGTGGGCTAGGATGTATTTTAAGAAAAACTGTACCCAGTTATGAATATCATAGGCTAGAGCCCAATCGGGCAATGGTTTTCCTTTGACAAGAGAAAACAAACTTCCTTTTTCCAATGGCTCATTTACCAAAACCGCCACCCCCTTATCCATGGCGCAGTTCAACAAGCTTTTTTCTGCATCTTTTACCCGGATGGAATAATTTAACTGTACGAAATCGATTGACTCATTTTTGATGATGCGTTCCAGTTCAGCGTGTGCCGAAGGCAGGTAATGGGTAATTCCAATATATCTTACCATTCCTTTTTCTTTCCACTCCCTCAATGTTTTCAGATGTGTTTTGTAATCTATCAGATTATGTACCTGCATCAGATCCATGGCCTTCCTCTTCATTTTTCGCATGGAGTCCTTCATCTGCCTTACTCCCTCTTCCTTTCCGCTGGTCCAAACCTTGGTTGCGTAAAAATAATTGTCGGGCTGAAGATTTGCACATAGATCACCTACCGTTGTCTCTGCCTTTCCATACATAGGTGATGAATCAATAAGGCTTGCTCCGTTTTCATCCATGCATCTCAGTACCCGTGTCAGTTCTTCCCGCTGAGCTCCTGATGAATCCACATCAAACTGGGCCCAGGTTCCGAGGCCGATAAGAGGCAATAATTCTCCGCTGGAAGGAATTGGTCGTTTATTCATAACACTTATTAAGAGTATGGTCAGGAATTACAAGGTGGCTCCATGTGCACTAGAGCCAAATTTAGCGATAGCCTCAAAGATAATTCGGCCAACTGGCTTTTTTTCTTCCTCCGGCAACCTTTTCCCCTGTTCTGCGTCTTCTGTATAAATCCACTCCTATGCAACACGCAATGCCGCAGATTCATATTCCAAAACCCTGTCATGAAACCTGGGATGCAATGACAACCTCCGATCAGGGGCGGCTGTGTAAAAAATGTAATACCGTGGTGACCGATTTTACCGAAATGTCTACAGAAGAGGTGATCCGCTATTTTGAAGTTAATAAAGGAAAGAAAGGGTGCGGCCGGTTTCGCGATGATCAGGTTGCTGATCCTCCGGTTGCATACGCTATTCAACAAACATCCTTCCGTCAGGCGGTAAGTCTGTGTCTTGTAATGCTACTCATTTTCCTTTCTGCTCCTTTGCCTGTTTCGGGAAAAGTCATGAATGCCACTAAGCCTATGGAACTCGCATTAAAACCCGGTCCAACAGTGAGTCATTATCATCCCAAACTGATCCGCCGCCCTAAAAACAGGAGAAGATCACGCAGAGGCAGAAGAATGGGAGCTTTTTGAAACAGCAACGTCCGCGATGTCCAGGTGTTATTAGTGCAGCACCATGATTTTTTGTCTGCTTAGTTTTTCTCCGTCCGAAACACTCAGAAAATAGAGTCCTTGTGCCCAATCCCCGGTATTAATACGGATATCATCCTTATTTCCCTGATACAGGGAATAGACTTTTTTTCCAGTGGCATCAAATACATTGACAAGCACTTCTCCGGGAACATTGTGAATGATAAAATCGTTGGTAGCAGGATTCGGATATACTACCAATTCATTCTCGCTGAATGTCGTAATCCCTGCACAAGCAGATACTATGGCCGTTACCATGGTGGCAGGACTCACACAGGCATCTTTTTGAACTACCCAGTTATAAAACCAGTAGTAGTATGCCGGAGCACTGGATGATACATCCGTACCGGTAATCGAAGCAAGCGAAGCCACATTGATAGGATAAACGGCTCCGGCATTGTTACGATACAGATTAATACTTCCTCCGCTGGCTGCCAGCTGATATTTTGATCCTGCATTCACATGAAAGTTGAGCGGAACGGTATTGAGTCCCGCAGCAGTCAGAGTCACGTTCTGTGTAAGAAGTACGGTACCCGTAGAATCGGAAAGGGTAATAACCGGTGATGACCCCGTAGCCGTTTGTGCATACAGATCAACCGTTTTAAGTGTAAAGCCAGTATTGGCATTAAAGATGAGATAATGAGGAGAGTTCAGATAACCTCCGCTACCCAGTGTTGTATTCGCAGCCGGTCCGCCATTGACGGAACTGGTAACGGCTGAATTGGTTACATAATAGTTGGTGGTATGTGTAATAGCCGCTGTGGTATAGGATGTACCTGTCCCAACCACATTACCTGCACTATCCAGCCAGGTTATCGTTCCGCTACCGCTTGCATTCATCACAATATTTGCGGGAGTACAACCTGTACCTCCTGTAGCAGTGGGTGCATTGGGGGCAGCAATAGTAATATAACTTGTTTTAATAATCGAATCTGTTGATCCTGTACCGCAACCGGTAGCTACCAGTTTAACAGAATAAACTCCATTTTGGGTATAAACATGCACCGGGTTGATGGCGGTACTGGATGTACCATCGCCAAAGCTCCAGCTATACGAACTGCCATTAGTGCTGGTATTTGAAAAATGTACACTATCCGGAAGACTGCAGGACGCAGTGCCTAATGCAGAAAAGTCAGACACGATGGCTGCTGCATATTGGGGCCCCACACCTACTGCATACCAGGCATTGGTAGTGGTTTGTACTTCATTTGAACATCCTCCGTACAAATCAACTGCGGCCTGGATTGTATAATTACGTGCATCGGCATAAGCGGTTGACGGGGTGAAATAAACCGTGAGTCCCCGATAAGCAATCTCCTGAGCCGTAGTCATCGTAAGCGCGTTCACATTATATACACTTCCGTTATCATTGGTTCCGGCACCACCCTGACAAAGCAGATAATACCAGAAAATGCTCGGCCCATTGTTGTTATGACATTCACCGTTTGGATCCCAGTTGATACCCAAATAGGTATTGGGCTGACCCAGATTTTTAGGATTCGACATATCCCTTATTCCCACATGATTCTGCACACCGCTGGTGGTGCAGGTAATATCGGCTCCCATCAGCCAGTCGTGCTGGGCGGGACGGGCATAAGCTTCAATGGTTGTTCCGAATATATCGCTGAAACCTTCGTTCAAAGCCGATGCTTCGTCTGTTCCTCCGCCGTTCAACGCAGCGGTCATGGCAGTAAGCCCATGTGTTATTTCATGTCCACATACATCCAAAGCTGTCATAATAAGAAAGCCCTGACTCACATCTCCATCTCCGTATGTCATCTCCGAACCATCCCAATAGGCATTTACAAAATTAGCACTGTAATGTACATAGCTGAGCAAGGCGAAACCGTTGTTATCAATACTATTCCGGCTGTGTACATTTTTGTAATAGTCGTATGTCATTTCGGCACCCCAATGAGCATCGGCTGCAGCCTGATCGTTTCCGGCCAGGTTCCAGGTACTGCTGGTGTTTGTAAAATCGGTATTCACATAAGTGGGACCGTTAGCAAGATTATAGGCTTGTAT
>Ga0210396_10000205_pt1 | contig 93795 bp, 88 predicted proteins | sample IncBWH17OmetaG_FD_155466 | JGI IMG/M metagenome (GOLD analysis project Ga0210396, IMG submission 155466) | Forest soil microbial communities from Barre Woods Harvard Forest LTER site, Petersham, Massachusetts, United States - Inc-BW-H-17-O ... | reverse complement strand
TGTGGCAAGCGTTTTCCAAGCCAGTGTCGTTAGCACACGATGTGTCCGGTCTAATTAGCACACGATATGTCCGCTTTCGTAGAAGCGGCCAGGGAGCAAGATGCATGCATGAACTGCTACCCGATGGCCGCCCTGGAGCGGACGATGAAGATCCAAGAAGTGATCTTGCGAGCTTTAGCGAAGAAGATTACCTGGTGGCAAGCAGCCGAGATCATCGGGATCACCGACCGACAGATGCGGCGGTGGCACTGGCGCTACAAGGAATATGGCTATGACGGGTTGCTGGATCGGCGACTGGGGAAGCCCAGTCCCAAGCGGGTGCCGCTGGCGGTGGTCGAGCAGGTGTTCGGCCTGTATCGGGAGAAGTATTTCGATCTGAACGTGCGGCACTTTCACGAGAAGTTGGGAAGCCAGCATCAGATTCGCTTGAGCTACAGCTGGGTAAAGAAGGCCCTGCAAGGAGCGGGCCTGGTGAGCCGGGAGCGCAAGCGCGGGGTGCATCGACGCAAGCGGGAGCGCCGCCCCCTACCGGGGATGCTGCTGCACATCGATGGGAGCCGGCATCACTGGTTTCAAGATGATCGCTGGTATGACCTGTTGGTGATTCTGGACGATGCGACGAGCCGGATCTATTACGCACAGTTGGTGGAAGAGGAATCGACGATGACGGTATTGGGAGCTCTGCGCAAGGTAGTGGAACAGGAAGGAATTTTCTGCGCCCTGTACAGCGACCGCGCCAGTCACTTCTTTTGGACCCCTCGCGCGGGAGGGAAGGTCGATCCGGAACGGCTGACGCAAGTGGGACGAGCTTTAAAGGAGCTGGGGATTCGGATGATCCCGGCCTACTCCCCGCAAGCGCGCGGGCGTTCGGAGCGAGGCTTCGGGACCTGGCAGGGGCGCTTGCCTCAGGAATTGCGCTTGCGCGGGATGAGCACGCTGGAGCAAGCCAATGCTTTTCTGGAGCAGGAGTACACGGCCGAGTTCAATCAACGTTTCCAGGTGCCGGCCTTGCAGGCGGGTAGCGCGTTTCTAGCGTGCCCCAGGAAGGATCTGGATGTGCTGTTCTCGGTGCAGCAGGTGCGGGTGGTGAGTCGGGATAACACGGTGGTGGTGGGTGGGAAAACGCTGCAGATCGAAGCGACGCGCTGGAGAGGAACACTCGCTGGATGTTCGGTCACCGTCTGCGAACATCTCGATCAGAGCTGGAGCATTCGCTATGGGCCTCACACGGTGGGTCGCTACAACGCGCAGGGATGGCCCTGCCTGCCAGAGACGAAGCGAAACGAGCGGGGGAAGACTGTGGAAAAGACGCGCGGTGGAAAAGTCCTTCGGACTTTCCCACCGCGCTTGGGAATCCCGCCCAAACCGCGGGATTCCCACTTTCCCACAGTCACGGCGGCGGTGCTCTCACAACCTCAAACCGGACCTATCGTGTGCTCTAAAAAGCGGACATTTTAACTTGCTAACGACATGAGGAGAAAATCACCAGAGATGAACGCAGATTAACACGGATAAAATCTATTCAATTTAATTTGCCCCGGTGCGGCGGCGATGTTGCAATGCGGGAGCAACTTAAGGCGCATCCAACAGCGCCAGCGTCTTCTCATTCCGGCCAAGCATGCCTTTGCGTCCCGAAAGACTGGGAGGCAAAGCCGCTACAACAGCTTGTCCTCTCGCTGAGCCAGCGCAGGACGCTTGGTTGCGTTGCTTCTTCCCGCGAATTCGGACTAGAATGCGCGCCATGCCAAACGAGCCGTTTTGCGTGGTTCAGCAGGCGAGCAAACACGAGGGGCAGAGCATTCTGCTGCTCAAGGGCGCGTTCACCTCGGCGTCTTCCGGGGCATTCAATGAGGCCGTGGCCGCTACGGACTCGCCGCGAGTGATTGTGGACATGACGGAAGTGCCGCTGGTGGATTCGATGGCGGTGGGCTCGCTGGTGCGGGCATTCGTATCTTGCCATAGATCAGGACGCAAGCTGGCGCTCGTGGGATTGAACCATCGGGTGCACAATGTGCTGCATCTAACCGGAGTTGCGCCGCTGTTTGATACCTACGCAACCATGGCAGAGGCGGAAGCTAGTCTTTCACAGTAGCGGCGAACGAGGTGCAGAGTAAGCGGCAAGAGGGCATCCGAATGAAAAGCATTGTTCTAGTCGGCTCCACGGGCATGATTGGGCAACGAATTTTGCACGAGGCACTCGAGCGCGGGCACAGCGTGACGGCCGTCGTGCGCGATACATCGCGCACTGGAGAGCAGAGGCCCCACCTCGATTACCGCACGGGCGATATTTTCAAGCCGGAAACTATTGCGGCAGCAGCTGTGGATCACGAGGTGGTAGTGGACGCTTATGGACCGGGGCGATCCGGCGATCCTAATTTGGTGGTGAAGGCGACGCATTCACTGATTGAGGCTTTGACGCGCGTTGAGCCGATACGATTGATCGCCGTCAGCGGCGCGGGCAGTTTGGAAGTGAAGCCGGGCGTGCAGCTCGTGGATGCGCCTGCCTTCCCTGCCGAATGGAAAGCGATGGCGCTGGCTCATCGCGAAGCATTGGACGTGTACCGCAAGGCGGGATTCGCCGGTTTTGACTGGACGGCGCTGAGTCCTGCGGCGCTGATCGAGCCAGGCGCACGGACCGGGCACTATCGCACCGGCACCGATCAACTGATCGTGGACGATAAGGGCAAGAGCTATATCTCCGCCGAAGATTTCGCGGTCGCGGTGGTGGATGAAATCGAGAACCCTAGGTTCAAGGGACAGCGATTCACCGTTGGATATTGAAACTGATCGCAGAGTATTTCTTTCTGCCGAGTGGCGCGATCTGGTGATGTTGAATTATGAGGTTGATCCGGCTCTGCTGCACCCGTATGTGCCACGTGGAGTTGAGCTGGACGCATTCGACGGCCAGAGTTTTGCTAGCCTTGTGGGATTTCGGTTTCTAGGCACGAAACTTCTGGGCCTGCTCGCAGTTCCCTTCCATACGAATTTCGACGAAGTGAATCTCCGCTTTTACGTGCGCCGGCGCGAAGGCGAGGAAAATCGTCGAGGTGTTGTGTTTATCCGCGAGTTGGTGCCGCATTTCGCGATTGCCCGCCTGGCCAGAATTGCGTACGGCGAGAAATACGACAGCTGCCCGATGCAGCACGAGATCGCGCGGACGGAGACAGCAATTTCAGCGGCATATGAATGGCAGTTCGGGGGCCAGCGCTTTCGGCTGGATGCCGAAGCCAGCGGTGCTCCGAATTATGTCGCGGAGAATAGTCTCGATAACTTCATTACGGAACACTACTGGGGATACTCGGCGAGGGCGGACGGCATGAGCATCGAATACCGCGTCTCGCACGACCGCTGGCGAATCTGGACGGCTGCGAAATCCGGGTTTGACGGCAATGCCGCAGATTTGTACGGGTCGGACTTTGCCGAAATATTGCGGCGTCCACCAGATTCAGCGTTCATCGCCGAGGGTTCAGCGGTCGTGGTGCACAAGGGCCGGCGAATCATATAGCCACGGCGCGTCACGTGTTCATCCAGCGACTGAGGCTAGGAACTGATTCATCGGGAACTCCTTACGGCCGGAATACATGTTTTGATGTACTTGATAAGAACGGAAAGCTGCGCGTAAACTACGCCTATCCAGCCTGATGCCCCGGACGCGCTCGCGGGCGACAACTTTATTATGAAGGATGGGTTCTGTTGGTTAAGGCGTGAGTCGTCCGCCTTCGCATCGTTGGTGGGTTTGAACGACAGATGGGCCTGACGTTGGTGGTCCACTCCCCAGCCAGGAACAGCTCTATCAGCCCCGAGGTTTCCGGCGAAGCTGCAGAAAGGGCGTAGCCGGAGTTCAGCCCAGCGCGAAAAGGTTGGAGGGGAAATTGGAAATGCAGCCGGTTCCGGAGCAATTTACCAAGGCCCGCGAAATTCATGGCGAAGAACGAAGGCTGCGGGTGCGCCGCAGCCCCTCAGCGCTTACCTACGTAACCCTCGGCGAAAACAACGGCGGAATCCTCGCGAACATCAGCGAGACCGGCCTGTCCGTGACAGCAGGCGAACCGCTGCGCGAGAATCTTTTTTCGCGCGTCAGTTTTGAGCTCCCGCAATCGGATCGCGTCATTGAGTCGAGCGCCGAAGTGGTGTGGACGTCAGAATCGAAAAAAGAGGCCGGGCTGCGCTTCGTGGATATGCGCGAGGAGACTCGCGAGCAGATCCGAAACTGGATTTCTCCGCCAGGAAGAAACGGCAAGAAGGTTGAGCGGCCAGTTGAATCTGCGTCGAATGGCGAGGACCGCTTGAGGCCTGCCGCGACGACCGTGAATCTCCCAAATATAAAGCCAGCGGAAAAATCGAACGAGCGCGCTTCCGATGTTGAGTCGCACGACGAGCGGAAGGAAGCCGCACCGGCGGCGGTGCCGACCGAGACTTTTGCGACCCGGGGCAAGACGCCGATCCGGCCCACGGAAAATTCTGGGCTATCCGAAAACGGTCTGCTGCAGCGGCGCGCCGCCAGTGGATCCGGGCCGAAATCGTGGGCGTTCTCGGCCGCACAGCGAGCTGAGTTTGAGCGGCTGTTTCCGTCTGAAATTCGAGGCACTGAACCGCGCGAAACTGCCGCACCGGAGATTGCTGCGCAGAGCGAGCCGGTTGTTGAACGTGCACCGGCCCCCGCACCAAGTTTCGCTCCGCCGATAGCTGATAGCGGGCAAGAGCGCGTTGCCGTGGCGGCATATGAGCACCGAGCCGCGCCACCCGCATCCGCCCAACGCGCCGCGGACGTTGTGCCTGAGGTGGCGGACCCAGCGCGAATGTGGAGGGCAGCGCCGGCAATTGCGTCGCCGCCGCGAATGCCGGCGCAATCGCTGTGGGATGCGCCTCCACCGATGCTGCAGCCAATAATCGGCGGCGGGTTTGGCTCTTCTTACGGCGCACAGGCGGCGGATTCGACGGACGAAAGCCGGCCGAGAAGTGTCTGGTCTATCGCCGCGCTGGCCGTTTTGATCGTTTCGGCTTGTTTCGCGCTGGGATTTGCGAAGGGGCCCGATCTTGTAGGTAACTGGCCGATGATGGAGGACGTACGGCAGATAGTTCGCGACAAGTTAAATCACGTAGAGACTGTCGTGAAGAACCGCGACAGCGCCGCACCGACGGCTTCTTCAAATGCCCGAGCGGTGACGCTGAGCACTTCGACGAGCGGACAGGCTGTTACGCCAGCGCAGTCTCCATCGTCAGCGCCGACTGTGGCTGCGCCCACTGCGCCCGACACCACCGCGCCTCCTGCCGGAAATGCCCCTCCGGACGCGCATGGGCCTAGCAGCAATGCAGCGGCGAACAACACAGCGCCGGACGCCGCATCGAGCGACACGGCCTCAGGCGACAAGGCCGAAAAGTCCAGTGAGGCAAACTCGACCACGTCTCCCGCAGTGACCGAGAACCCTCCTGCGTCCGCCACCAAGGCGCGCGGCTCAGAGCCCTCGGTATCGGCATCGCGTACACCGGAATCACGCGTCCCAGCTTCCCGCACTCCGGCGAAGGAGACGCCGGTCGAGAAGCCATACAGGCCTCCTGATGTGAAGGCGGCGCCGAGTGTCGCGGTGAGTGCGCCTCCCGAAGCCGCTCCGGCGCCAGCTGCGCACACCGGCGAGTCTTCAACACCAACTAATAGTGGTTCGATGCCCGGTAGCTCAACGCCGGGCAGCTCTGCTCCAAGCGGCTCGACGCCCGCGAAGGTGCCGAGCGCCCCACCTGTTCGCGCAGCGGCGCCTGCGGCTCATCCGGCAACTTCGCCACCGTCCTACTTCCCGGTTGTAGCGCCAGCGGCGGGGAACGTCCCGCGTTTAGTCGAATTGCCCGAGGAGAAGGTGATTGATACCGCGGCAGTCGTTATTCATTCGCATCAGATTGTTTTTGTGCCAGCCGAGCCGGGACCTGAATCAAGCCACAAGCTGGAGAAGTTGCAGATCGGCGACCGAACGACCAAGCTCGCGCCGGCCTACCCTCCACAAGCCGCGCAAAAAGGTATGGGTGGGACCGTGCACTTGCGCGCTATTATCGGCAAAGACGGAAACGTGCAGGACGTACGGCCCATCAACGGACCAATATTGCTGATTCCCGCAGCCGTAGCAGCCATTCGTCAATGGCAATACCGCCCGACCCTGCTCGATCAACAGCCGATCGAAATGCAGGAAGATTTCACCATCGAATTTCGGCCCCTCGGCGTGCAAGCTAAGCAATGATCAGGGGCTGAGGTGACCACAGGAGGACAAAATGAGGGTGCAGCTCAGAATGGGTCCGTTGCTACTGGGGGTATTGTGCTTGACTGGAATCGGCATGAGCGCGACTGCGAGCCGCGCCGAAGACAGCGCCAAGAAAGCGACGCTCACGATCAACGCGTTAACGCAATTGCCCGGAACGACAGTCGCGGCCGGCAGCTACGTCTTCAAACAATCAGGAGAGCAGGCGGGATGGAACATCGTGCAGGTGTACAACCAGGATGAATCATCACTGGTCACTACCCTGCTGGCGTATCCGAACCCGACGCTCTCCGCCAACGGCCAGACCATTCTGATCTATCCGCAGAGTACCGACGGCCGGACGCAAGTGATGGAAGCGTTTTTCTTCGATAACGATCCAGTCGCGCAGCAATTGGCGTATCCGAAGAAGACCGCCGATGAAATTGGGGCGGCTAATCACGTGCGCGTGCCGACGACGGGGACCTCCGACGCGTATCCGAGCTCCCTGCCATCCGCTTCCAGTTCGTGGTCCGCTCCGCTGAATCAGGATGCGGCGCAGACTTCGCCGCAGACTTCGGCGCAAACTCCTTCGGAGCCACCAGCGCCGAACGCGAGCACCCGGAACAGTGAACCCCTGCCGCAGACGGCCAGCCCTTTGCCTTTGATCGGACTGATCGGGTTGCTGGCAATCGTGGGAATCGTGGTGTTGCGGCGGATTTCGCGGGCGTCTTGAGCCGAGTGGTGAATGACTAGACGACTCCGCTATACACGACAGCCCTGGTATACACGAGAGTTCCCGTCCAAACGACAACTCGCGCATGTGTCCCAGGTTCTGCACGCACGAGCGGCGGCCTGGCTGCGAGAGCCGCTGCCGCCTTGGGATTTCCTGTGCGAAGTCGAATTGCGTTTACGGAGAATTCCCCGAAAGACCGTCCTGCGATTCACAGAAGATTTCTTGTGGGTAGTGGCGCTGGCGAGTATCGGATTCTGCTCGGTTGCATACGGAAGCGCTGCGATTCATCAAGCAAGACAGAAGGCGGTTCTCGAAGCGCTGCGGGCTAACTCCGCCGCTCCGGCATCGCTCGCTTCCGCGAGTCAAGCCTCCGACTCAAAAGTGGCGAACAATGTTCTGCTCGGGTTGATTGAGATTCCGCGACTTGACACGGCTTCTATTGTGGAAGAGGGCGTCGAAACGTCGACTCTGTGGAAAGCAGTGGGCCATATTCCGGGGACGGCACTTCCTGGAGAACGGGGCAACGCGGTGCTAGCCGCGCATCGCGATACCTATTTTTCGGGTCTAGGCGATCTGAAGGTGGGCGATTGGGTGAGTTTCAAATCGCCTACGGCGACTTACAGCTATCGCGTCGAGTCGACGCGGATCGTAGAGCCGGATGATACGCAGGTGTTAGCGGCTTCGACTGAACCTATCTTGACGCTCGTTACTTGCTATCCCTTCCATTACATCGGAAACGCACCGCAGCGTTATGTGGTGACAGCGCGCGAACAACAACCGGCATCTCAATCCCAATAATTTTGCAGACAGCCGTGACGCCGCGTCCGGAAAATCACGGGACACAGCGCTCGCTGCAAAAACCCCTTCGTCGCGAGAGTCTTGTTGCGGGCGGGCGAAACTTGCTCGTCACGCACAGGGATTGGCGGATGATGACGGAATTGTTACAATGGTGCTTGGCTGGACGCATGACTCCGGCTCTCATCCGACGACCGGGACAAAGTTTCCCACAGGCAGGAAACCAAACGAATGGCTGCTCGCACGCTTTATGAAAAGATTTGGGATGCCCATGTAGTACGCGAAGAACCCGGGCAGCCCTCCTTGATTTACATCGACCGACATTTAATCCACGAAGGCACTTCCCCGCAGGCGTTTGCCGGATTGAAAGCGGCAGGGCGCAAAGTGCGGCGGCCGGAATTGACGTTTGCCGTGATGGATCACTCCGTCTCGACCAAGGACCGTTTATTGCCGGTGGTGGACGCCGATGCGCGCGGACAGTTCGAAGCTTTGACGCGCAATTGCGAAGAGTCTGGCGTGCATTTGTTCGACATGCACAGCAAGAATCAGGGCATCGTGCACGTCATCGGACCGGAGTTGGGGATCACGCAGCCTGGGCAGACGATTGTTTGCGGAGACAGCCACACTTCGACGCATGGTGCTTTCGGGGCGCTAGCATTCGGAATCGGCACCAGCGAAATCGAACATGTGCTGGCCACGCAGTGCCTGACGCAGTTCAAGTCCAAGACGGCCAAGGTGGACATTCAGGGCCAGCGTCCGCGCGGTGTGACGGCGAAGGATATCGTTCTGGCGGTGATCGGCAAGATTGGAATCGCGGGCGGCACCGGGTACGTTTTCGAATATACCGGCGAGGCCGTGCGCGGGCTTTCGATGGAAGGCCGCATGACGATGTGCAATATGTCCATCGAAGGCGGGGCGCGGGCGGGAATGGTGGCGCCCGACGACACTACCTTTGCATACCTCGAAGGAAGGCCCTTCGTGCCGCGCGGTAAGGAATTTCAGGCTGCGGTGGATTTCTGGAAAACGCTGCCGACGGATCCTGTCGCGGAATATGATGACACCATCACTTTGAGTTCCCGCGATTTGGCGCCGATGGTTACGTGGGGAACAAACCCCGGCATGGTGACGCAAGTTTCCGATCGCGTTCCGGACCCGGCTTCGTTCAACGATCCAGTGGATCGCGAGGCGGCTTCGCGGGCCCTGGTTTATATGGACCTGAAACCCGGCACGGCGATTGAGGATATTCCGCTGGATCGCGTGTTCATCGGATCTTGCACCAATTCGCGGCTGGAGGATTTGCGGGCTGCGGCAAAGGTGGTTGCTGGGAAACACGTGGCGAAATCTCTGAAACAGGCTTTGGTCGTGCCCGGGTCGCGTGTGGTGAAGGCCGAGGCGGAGTCCGAGGGACTGGACAAGGTTTTTCGCGATGCGGGCTTCGAGTGGCGCGATGCGGGTTGCAGCATGTGCATCGGCATGAATGACGACGTGCTCTTGAGCGGCGAGCGCTCCGCGAGCACTTCCAACCGCAATTTCGAAGGGCGGCAAGGTAAGGGCGGACGGACGCACTTGGTGAGTCCGATGATGGCGGCCGCGGCGGCGATCGAAGGCCATTTCGTGGACATCCGCAAATGGAATAACGTGGACGGAGCCGAGTAACAATTGTCGGTCAGATTCAACAAAGATTGCGAACGCCGTAAGGTCCGTCTCTATTTCAGTGACGGCGAGATCGCCGAGGGCGTCATCACAGATATCGGCGATGCAGATGACGGCGATGGGTTCACCTACGATCCGATCCCGCTAAAATCTGGAGCGCCTGCACTCTGGGCGAAATTCGAAGAGTTGGAAAAATACGAACTCTTGGAGAGCTAAGCTTCATGGAACCCTTCATCAAGCATACGGGACTTGTCGCGCCGATGGATCGGGTGAATGTAGACACCGACCAGATGGTGCCGAAGCAGTTTTTGAAATTGCAGACGCGCCAGGGTTATGGACGTGTGCTTTTTTATGATTGGCGCTATTTGCCGGGGGAAAGGCCGAATCCGGAGTTTGTATTGAATGAACCGCGGTATAAAGGTGCGTCGGTGATTTTGGCGCGCGCAAACTTCGGCTGCGGGTCGAGCCGGGAACATGCACCGTGGGCGATTTTGGATTATGGATTTCACGCGATTCTGGCACCGAGTTATGCAGACATTTTTTATAATAATTGTTTTAAGAACGGGATTTTGCCGGTGACGCTATCTAACGAGCAAATGGATGAACTTTTTGCGCGGACGGAGAAGAATGCCGGTTATCGGCTCACCGTGGATCTGGAAGAGCAGATTGTGACGGATGAGCAGGGTGTGCGGTATGAGTTTCAGATTGATCCATTTCGGCGGGATTGTTTGTTGAAGGGTTTGGATGATATTGGGCTTACGTTGGTGCACGAACCTCTTATTTCCGCGTTTGAAGAGAAGAATATGCGGCATCCGGTGATGTATGAGCCGGTGGATGTGAAGTTCCACAAGGATGCGCCGCAATCCGCTCGGCATAATTAGAGCATTTTAGTTTTGGCGCGCCGGTGTGTCGCACCTACAGCGCTCGTAATTCCCTCCTTACTTTTCCCTGCGCTCGACTTCGGTAATCCGGGCGTCCTGGGTGGCGATTCCGAAGCAAAAATCGCAAGAAGCCGACGCTACGCTGCGTGCGACACTCCAAGAGGTTCGCATTCGTAGCGGCGTCTTCAGACCGCCATCGGTTTTTGCCGCGGCGCCGATGGCGCACTGAAGTGCGCCGCTACAAATGCAACGTCGTGTTTTATCCGGCGGCTTCGGTGGTAGCTTTTTGTTTGTCGCGCAGGACGGCTTTGCGACTGAGGCGGATTTTGTTGCCTTCGATGGCCAGGACCTTCACCAGGATTTGGTCGCCTTCCTTCAGCTCGTCGCGGACTGCCCGGATGCGGGCTTCGGCGATTTCACTGATGTGCAGCAGGCCGTCGGTGCCGGGGAAAATCTCGACGAAGGCGCCGAAATCCGCGATGCGCACGACCGTGCCGAGATAGGTTTTGCCGATCTCGGCGGTGGCGGTAACGTCGCGAATCATCTTCAGCGCATCTTCGGCTGACTTGCCGCTGGATGCGAACACGTGGACCTTGCCGTCGTCCATCACGTCGATCTTCACGCCCGTGGCCTCGATGATGCCGCGGATTTTCTTGCCGCCAGGACCGATCAGGTCGCGGATCTTATCCGTAGGAATATTCAGCATGAACAGGTGCGGAGCGTAGGTGGAGATTTCAGCGCGGCCCGTAGGTAGCGTCTTGTCCATGATGTCGAGAATTTCCAGACGCGCTTTGCGAGCCTGGGCCAGAGCTTCGCGCATCATGGCGATGCTGACGCCGGAAACTTTGATATCCATCTGCAGCGCGGTAATTCCCTGCCGCGTGCCAGCCACTTTGAAGTCCATATCGCCGTAGTGATCTTCGGCGCCGGCGATGTCCGTGAGGATGGCGTATTTATCGCCTTCGACGACCAGCCCCATCGCAATTCCAGCGCAGGCCGCCTTGAGCGGCACCCCCGCGTCCATGAGAGCGAGTGAACCGCCACAAACCGTGGCCATTGAAGAGGACCCGTTGGATTCGAGAATGTCCGAAACGCAGCGGACTGCGTATGGAAAGTCAGTGTCCGGCGGAAGAAGGTTCGCCAGAGCGCGTTCAGCGAGGGCGCCGTGGCCGATTTCTCGGCGGCCGGGGCCACGCAGGAATTTCACTTCGCCAACCGAGAAGGGCGGGAAATTGTAATGCAGCATGAAGCGCTTGAAGGTGTCCTGCTCGAAGAGCAGATCCTGGCGCTGCATATCTTCTTTCGTGCCGAGCGTGCAGGTGGAAAGGGACTGCGTTTCGCCGCGGGTGAAAAGCGCCGAGCCGTGAGCGCGGGGCAGAACTCCCGTTTCGCACGTGATTTCGCGGACCTGGTCGAAGGCGCGGGCATCGGGACGGCGGCGACGGATCAGCATATCGTCGCGGAAGATGCGCTCGCGCAAGCGTTCGAAGCCGCGGGTGGCGAGTTTGCGCTTCTCGGTGTCTTCTTCGGGAATCGCCGCGATAATTTCCGCTTTGATGGCGTCTATGCGGCTGTAGCTTTCAGATTTTGGATACTTGGCCGTGTCGCAGGCATCGCGGAGCTTTTCTTCATATTGCTGCCTGATCTGTTTGTAAAGGTTTTCGTCGAACGCGGGTGGATTCACCGGAACCTTCAGGGGCTTCACTCTGTCGTGCAAGTCGCGGATGGCGGCGACGATCTTTTTGATTTCCGCGTGACCGAACTGGAGCGCATCGGCGACGGCGTCTTCGGAAACTTCAAGCGCCCCCGATTCGACCATGACGATGGCCTCGTCGGAGCCGGCCACGACGATGTTCAGCGTGCTGGTTTTCTGCTCAGCGACGGTGGGATTCACGACCAGCTTGCCCTCCAGCATTCCAACGCGAACCGCTGCGATGGGAGTGGTAAAGGGAATCTTCGAGATATAGAGCGCGGCGGATGCGGCGGTGACGCCGATGACATCGGGATCATTTTCGCTATCCGCGGAAAGCACCATGGAAACGATCTGCGTTTCGTTGGACCAGCCTTCCGGGAAGAGCGGACGCAGCGGGCGATCGGTCAAACGCGAGGTGAGGACTTCCTTCTCGGAAGGGCGGCCTTCACGCTTAAAGAATCCGCCGGGAATCTTGCCCGCCGAATAGGTGTACTCGCGATAGTCCACGGTGAGCGGCAGAAAATCTTTTTCAGCTGACTTGCTGTCCATGCAGGCAGTGGCCAATACCACCGTGTCGCCGTAACGCGCCACGACGGCACCGTGCGCTTGACGAGCCATCTTGCCCGTCTCGAAGCTGAGCTTTCTGCCGCCTACTTCCAAGTTAACTTGTTCAAACATTACTTCACATCCTTTTTGCCCCGTTCGCGGGGACGCATTTCAGATACGAGAGAAAACTCTCGGGAAATTGCTCGAAGGCAGACAGAAGAGAAAAGCGGAGCGGAAATTTATAGAGCGAACGACGCTGCGCAGTTGCCAGTGGAAGCCACGATCCCTGGCGGCCGCGTGTCGCCTGAAAACTTTGTTTTGTGCGGAGAAGGCTCGCGCGGCTGGAAAAAACGTACAGGAAATCCGTGTTACTTGCGCAAGCTGAGTCGTTCCACAATCTCGCGGTACCGATCCGGGTCGCGGCGGTTCAGATAGTCCAACAGTCGCCGACGCTTATTGACCATCATGATCAACCCGCGGCGCGAGGCGTGATCTTTTGCGTGGGACTTAAGGTGAGTGGTCAGGTAGCTGATGCGTTCGCTCAATAAAGCAATCTGCACTTCCGGAGAACCTGTGTCCTTGGTGTGTACCCGGAACTGTTCGATCAATGCGGCTTTGGCTGCGCTCAACTCCACCCCTCCCTGAAACGTCGTGCCCTGCTCTATGCTCTTGTCTTTTCTTCGACATTGAAATGCTAGCATAGAGCAATACCACTGCAAAGGGATTTTCCGTGGATAACAGTCTGTAGAGACGCCGGGATTCTGTGCGCACCGTGTTTAAGACGATTGCGATCTTACAGAGCGGTGACATCGGTTTGATCGCAAACAAACCCGGGCGCAGCAAGCCGTGCCCCTGCGACTACTGCTTGAGGCTGACTGGTCGGCGCGTACGAATGAAGCTGACGGTGAGTAACACCGCCAGTATCCAATCCGCCATACCTATTCGAAAGGTGGATTCAGAGACTCGTTGCTGCTGATGCAAAACACGTAGCGCTATGCCATACGAGATTTTTTCAAGAATTGACGGGAGCATCATCGGGCGGTAACGGATGGGATCGCTCGCCAGAAAAAGGAAGAGAACCTGTCAGGCCAATGCCGCGCTGACAAACCCGTAAAAGAACCCGGGGTGATTGAGCGGCGGAGGCGTCACCCGTCCAATAACGACTTCCATAAAATAGAGTGCGGCGATTACGATCAGTCCATAAATTCCGGCGATCAGAAACACCCAACGCGCGAATTTCATTTCTACTTTTTGGCCCCCTCAGAGCTTTGGCGATTTGATCAGCGACAGGAATTCGTCGCGGGTCTGTTTGTTTTCGCGGAAAGCACCGAGCATGGCGCTCGTGGTGGTGGTGGAATTTTGTTTTTCCACTCCGCGCATCACCATACACAGGTGGCGCGCCTCGACGATGACACCCACGCCTTGCGGGCTGAGTTTTTCCTGGATGGCATTGGCAATCTGGCTAGTCAGCCGCTCTTGAATCTGCAGGCGCCGAGCGTACATATTGACGAGCCTGGCCATTTTGCTGAGGCCAACGACTTTTTTGTCGGGGATGTAGGCGATGTGGCATTTGCCGAAGAACGGAAGGAGATGGTGTTCGCAGAGGCTGTAGAGTTCGATGTCCTTCACGACGACCATTTCGTCGTAACAGACGCTGAACATCGCGCCGTTGAGCAGTTTTTCGGGGTCCTGGCGATAGCCGCTGGTCAGAAAGCGCAGAGCTTTCTCAAAGCGCTCCGGCGTGCGGCGGAGGCCTTCGCGATCGGGATTTTCGCCGAGCTGGATCAGTATTTCGCGGACGAGCTCCGCGATTTTTCCGTGCCCGGTCTCAGGCACCAGGATTTCCGACGTTTCACTCATGTTCGATTTGCTCCTCATTCGCGCTTCCTGTCGACCGACAGCGTTCCAGACTCGATAGCCGCGGTCTTGAGACCGCCATCGTTTGTTTCCGTCACGCCGATGGCACACTACCGTGCGCCGCTACCACATGTTGATGCCCGTTTCGTCGCGAACTAGTTGTCGCGTGCGATCTCAAAGCTGTTCTTGCTGGTTTCCTCGATGCGCACTCGTTCCAGGCGCGCGGCCGAGAATTTTTCCAGGCGGCGAAAGATTTCCCGGCAGACGTTTTCGGTTGTCGGTACGAGCGACTGAAACTCGGCGATTTCTTCGTTGAGATACTTGTGGTCGAAGGGTCCGATCACTTCCTGTTCGACGAATGGGTCGAGCTCAACTAGATTCGCGATCATGCCTGTGGCGGGATCCACCGGACCGGTGACCGTAACTTCCAGCGCATAGTTGTGGCCGTGCCCATAGGGATTATTGCACTTGCCGTAGACGCGGCGATTCTCGGCTTCGCTGAATTGCGGCGTGTCCAAGCGATGCGAAGCGGAGAAACGATAGCGGCGGGTGAGCGAGAGATTCATTTTCGACTTCCGGCGCCATTGGTCGAAGCGGCAGTGCAATCCACGAAGAGATCGGGCGATTCGTACAGGCGGATGCGGTCGAGTTTCCCCGAGGTGATTTTTGGCTCGAGCAGCTTCCAAATTACGGTGGCGATATTTTCGCACGTCGGAATGAGACCGGCGAGTTCGGGGACTTCGTAATTCAGGTGGCGATGGTCCATGCGGTCCATCACTTCGCGCTGAAGAATCTCTTTTAATTCTTTGAGGTCGAGAACCATGCCAGTGGTGGGGTCGGGCTCGCCGGCGATGGTTACTTCCAGCGCGTAGTTGTGACCGTGTCCGCGGGGATTATTGCATTTGCCGAAGACGCGATGATTCTCTTCCGCCGACAAATTGGGATTGTGATAAAAGTGCGCGGCCGAGAATTCGATTTTGCGCGTGATGCGGATCATTGCGTCCTTTTCCAGAATTCAAAATCACCATCGATGAACACTGATAGACACAGATAAAACCATAAAACGGTACAAACAAACGCTATGGGCATGCCTGAGTGAAAGGCCAGCTGACTTCCGTTGCGTTTACTTTCCCGCTGATTTTATCAGTGTTCATCTGCGTTTATCTGTGCTGCTTTGATTCTCCCTGCTAAGCGCCCGGATGAACTTTCGCAGGATAGCTTCTTCCCTTCCAGACGACCTGGCCGCGCGTGTTCTTCCACCACGAAGCGATCAGAACAGCGGTGTATAGACATACACCTGGAACGTAATATTTGATGAATGAAAAGGGGTAGAGATTCTTATAAAGGTCCGCGCCGTAGCGAACGCTGCGCCCCAGAAGCGCGATAAACAGGAATAGTACGAAGAACCACGCTGCGTCGGCCCGCGTTCGAAGCAGGGCAGCCCAGACGATAAGCAGAAGGCCGAACTCCAGCCAGGGCAGAACCTCAGAAAGCTCGATAAGCAACGAGGGGAGGTTGCCGCCGATCAGCGGGTGGAGATTCTTAGTCCAGCCCTGCCACATGGCGGGAAAGCTGCGATACATGCGCGTGCGTACGATGCCCATCGGAGCCGTGAAATAGATCGCGTATCCGGCGTGCTTCATGCGGCGCGCGAGTGCGACGTCTTCGAGCATCTCGCCGGCAATAGCGGTGTGCCCCCCGACCTGTTCGTAGGCGTCGCGCAGAACCATTAAGAATTGGCCGTTGGCCGCGGCTTCGGGCCGAGTTGGGTCGTTCACTTGCGAGTAGGAAAATTTCGCGCCGAGCCGGCAGTAGACGAACGGAATCAGAGCGCGCTCTGAGAAGGAGCCTAATTCCTGCTCGGGTGAATAGGAGACCAGGACCGCGTTGCGATCCACCGCGTCGTTCAATGCCCTGCGCGTGGAACCGGGCATGTGATCGGTGTCCGCGTCGGTGAACAGCAGCCAATCGCCCCGCGCCGCAGCCGCGCCCATTGCGACGGCATAATTCTTGCCGACCCAGCCAGGCGGAAGCGCGTCTGTGTTCAGGATTTTCAATTTCGGGATGCGTACAGCAAGCTCCGCTAAGATAGCGGCGGTGTTATCCGTAGACTGATCATTGACGACGATTACTTCCTCGATTTCGGGCTGCGCGGCGACGGACTCGACAGCGCGCGCGCTGCACGCTTCTTCATTGCGAGCCGGAATGATGGCGGAGACCATGATTTCTGGGTGAGGTAACCACGCGCGAGCGATTCGCTAACGGACGGCTCTACTCGAAATCTCTAATTCAGAGGCTTTAGCCTTGCCACTCTGACAGCTTGGTTTCCTCCGGGACGTTCGTCGGGCTCTCGAACTCGATTTTGTACCCGTCCGGATCCGAAAGTGGCGTTACCCACATCCCATTTCCAACAAACGGTTCGGACGAGTCAATGCCCCGCGCGGTGGCACTTCGATAAATCGCCAGGGCGTCGTTGCACTGAAAACAAATCGAAACTCCCTCGCCTACTTTCGCCGCGGGCACCAAGGAATCATGCCCTTCCTTACGGAATTCTTGCAGCATGAGGGCCGCGCCGCCGAGCTGCAGCCAGCACCAGCGCAGTTTGCCTTGATCAATCCATTGGTTGGTCATCTGGAAGCCGAGGCCATCCACATAGTAGCGAAGGGATTTTTCGATGTTCGACACCCGAAAAAACGGGACGGCCTGTTGGACGTTTGCTTCGGTCTTCGTTTCGGTATTCATGTTCGATCTCTCGCGATGAACTCAATCGAACGGCTGCGAGCCCGGTAAACTGCTCGCTTTCGGTTCGCGGATGCCTTTATTATAGAGTGCTTGGACAAAGAATTGATACGGAAACTGAATACTGGACTCGTGCTCGCGTTCATCGTGGGCCTGCTCTTTCTTTTTGCCCATCCCGACTATCGCCAGGGCGAAGCGAGCATGCGCGGAACTCCGGCGAAGGACTTCGCGCTTATACTGGATGGCAAGCCAGCGCACCTATCCGATCTTCGGGGCAAAGTGGTATTGCTGAATTTTTGGGCCACGTGGTGTCCGCCTTGCGTGGATGAAACGCCGTCGCTGATGCAATTGCAACGGCAGATTGCGCCGCGCGGTGGGTTGGTGCTGGGCGTCAGTCTGGACGAAGATCAGCAGGCCTACGGCGATTTCCTCAAGGCGTATCAGATTAATTTTCCTACCTATCGCGATACTTCGAAGCAGATTCCTTTGTTGTACGGCACGACGATGTATCCGGATACGTACGTGATCAACCGGAAGGGGCGAGTAGACCGGAAAATTGTGGGGCCGCAGGAATGGACTGGGTTGGAGATGACGACATACATTGATTCCCTTTTGGACGCGAAGTAATCGTTCTGATTTTCGCGGCGTTCGTGGAGTTTTGACGGCCCCGGCTGCGTAGTAGCGCTGGGCACGGCCGCGACCGCTGTCGGTCTGAAGACTGCCGCTACAACCCCTCTCCCACGCATCAGTGGAGAAAAGCTTTCTACGCTGCGCTCGTCTTGCTTATGCCTCTGGTGTCGTCAGTTGACAATCGTGGTTGGTCATTGCATTATACCCCTAGGGGGTATATGGCTATGGGCTCTGTAAAGGTCGCAGCTTCCAAACGACCGGCGGGCCGCCGGCGCCACGTTGACGCCCTTAACGATCATAGGGCTGCTTGTGGATGCGAATTGCACAGCGGTCCGCGGAAAGCAGCTGGGGTGAGCCTCGAAATCAAGTCGTCGAATTTGAAGAGGTTGAAGCGGATCGAGGGACAGGTGCGGGGGTTGGCACGCATGGTGGAGGAAGATCGCTATTGCCCGGACATCATGGTGCAGATCTCCTCGGTGCAGGAGGCGTTGCGCGCTGTAGGGCGCGGGTTGATGCGCAATCACCTGCGGCACTGCGTCTCGCAGGCCATACGCAATGGCATTCCAGCAAAGACCGAAGCTATTTACGACGAACTGATGAAATTGATTTACACGCATGCGCGATGAATTGTGACTGAATGAGAAGCGGCGAAATGAGGCGAAAACAGTGGAACATGATCCAGTTTGTGGAATGACGGTGGACCCTGAGCGGTCGGCGACGCGCGTCGAGCATTCCGGTAAGACATTTTATTTTTGCTGCGCCGGTTGCGCGAACAAGTTTCGCGCGGAGCCGGAGAGGTATTTGAATACGAGGGCGCCAGTCGGACTGAATCATGACGCCGCACTGGTGCAATTGGGCGGCGTGCAAAGCGCCGCGGGGATGCTCTCTGCCGAGCGCGCTGGAGCCGCTTCGGTGGCGGTCCGAACGCCGATCATTGCGACAGAAAAGGCGCGTGCGCTTGATACCTCCCGCACGAAACCGGTGGCTTCGGGGAATGATTATACCTGCCCGATGGATCCAGAGATTCACCAAGACAGCCCAGGAGCATGTCCGAAATGCGGGATGGCGCTGGAGCGGTCGCTGCCCGCGGTGGGCGGGACGCGCGTCGAATACACCTGTCCGATGCATGCCGAGATTATGCGGTCCGAGCCAGGATCATGCCCGACCTGCGGAATGGCGCTCGAACCGCGGACTGCCACTGTGGCCGAAGAAGAAAACCCGGAACTCGTATCGATGAGGCGGCGATTCTGGGTAAGCGTGGCGTTGACGATTCCGGTTATTGTGCTGGGAATGTCTGACCTGATTCCCGACCAGCCCTTGCGGCACTTTTTATCCACGCGCGCGATTGGCTGGATCGAATTCGCTTTGGCGACACCGGCTGTCCTTTGGGGCGGCTGGCCGTTCTTCGAGCGCGGCTGGGCGTCGCTGGTTAATCGCAGCCTGAATATGTTCACGCTGATCGCGCTGGGAACCGGAACGGCGTTTCTGTACAGCGTCATTGCAGTGTTGTTTCCGCAGATATTTCCAGCGACGTTTCGCGGGATGAATGGCGAGGTGCCGGTTTACTTCGAGGCTGCGGCAGCGATTACAACTCTGGTTCTGCTTGGGCAAGTCCTCGAATTGCGTGCCCGCAGCAGGACGTCCGCCGCCATTCGGGCGCTGCTGCAATTGTCACCAAAAAGTGCACGACTGGTGCGCGGCGACGGCACCGAGATCGATGTATCCGTCGAACACATTCAGCCTGGAGACATGGTGCGCGTGCGGCCGGGTGAAAGAGTTCCGGTGGATGGTGCCGTCATTGACGGCGAAAGTTCCGTGGACGAATCGCTCATGACCGGCGAACCAATCCCTGTCGAGAAAAGCGCCGGCGCGCGAGTGATCGGCGGCACGGTGAATCGTACGGGTAGCTTCATCATGCGCGCGGAGCGCGTGGGAAGCGAAACCTTGCTGGCGCAGATCGTGCGGATGGTGAGTGAGGCGCAGCGCAGCCGCGCACCAGTGCAAAAACTCGCGGACCGCGTGGCTGGATATTTTGTTCCAGCCGTGATGCTGGTCGCGGTACTGACATTTGTTGCCTGGGCTCTGTTTGGACCGCAGCCCCGGATGGCACACGCTTTGCTGAATGCGGTTGCGGTCCTGATTATCGCCTGCCCTTGCGCCTTGGGCCTGGCGACTCCGATGGCGATCATGGTGGGCACTGGACGCGGTGCGCTGGTCGGAATCTTGGTGAAGAATGCGGAAGCGCTCGAGATTCTAGAGCACGTGGATACGGTCGTGGTGGACAAGACTGGTACGCTGACGGAGGGCCTTCCGCGGGTGGTGACGGTAGTCGCAGCGCAAGGATCAAGCGAACAACACGTGTTGCGCATCGCCGCAACACTCGAACGCGCGAGCGAGCATCCGCTGGCCGCCGCGATCCTGGCCGGCGCGAAAGAACGCCGCATCGCTTTGGCCGAGATTCGCGAATTTCAGTCGCGAACTGGAAAAGGCTTGACGGGCGAAGTGGATGAGCACGCCGCGGCTCTAGGAAATCGTGGGTTGTTCGCGGAATTAAATATTTCCGTGGCGCAACTGGAACAGAAGGCCCGGCAAATGGAGACAGACGGTCAAACCGCGATGTTTGTCGCAAGCGAAGGGCGCGCGATTGGCTTAGTCGGCGTGTCGGATCCGATCAAAGCCACCACGCAGGAAGCGATTGAGCGCCTACACAAGGACGGAATGCAGGTTGTGATGCTCACAGGCGACAGCCGCGCCACAGCGGAAGTCGTGGCACGCAAGCTGGGGATCGACAAAGTTTTTGCTGGAGTGCTGCCCGGCCAAAAGGCTGACGTCATAGAGAAGCTGCAGACTGAGGGGCACGTCGTGGCCATGGCCGGCGACGGTGTGAATGATGCCCCTGCGCTTTCGCAAGCGGATGTCGGAATCGCCATGGGAACAGGCACCGACGTGGCAATTGCAAGTGCAGGAATCACGTTGCTGCAAGGTGACCTTCGCGGGGTTGCGCGCGCCCGAGCGCTCAGTCGCGCGACGATGCGCAACATTCGGCAGAATCTATTTTTTGCTTTTGTTTACAACGCGCTGGGCGTACCTATCGCGGCAGGCGTGCTGTATCCAGTTCTTGGATTATTGCTCAGCCCTGTTCTGGCGAGCGCTGCAATGACGTTCAGCTCCGTGTCGGTAATCGCGAATGCGTTGCGGCTGCGCCATGCAAATTTGTGAGCTGTTGCGTGAATGCGCGGCGCTGGGAACTGATATAATCGCGCGCATGACACAGATGACCGTCACGTACGAACTCCAAGACCGTCTTAAGCCCGAACAATTCCGCGCGTTGGGTGAGTTTGCCAACACCTACGGCCTGCGCGGATTTCATCTCGATGAAAAGACAAATCAACTGCACATTGAATACGACGCTTCCCGACTGCAAAACAACATAGTGGAGCACGTGCTACGTCAGGCGAGGATTCCCGTCCTGCGGAAGTTAGAACCTGTAAACAATTAGCAGGCCACCGGCGATCGCGATCACGTCTTCCAGCGGAGCGATCCAAACGTCCCGCAAGTGCAGTGCGCGGACGATTTTGTCGCGAACTCCGTGTCCGCCAAACGCTCCCAAAATAGCCCCAATCGCGCCGAATAGCGCGCCGGGTGCGAGCGAATGACTCGCGACGCCCAGAGCCGCCCCAGAAAGCGCTCCTAACACCACCCGAGCGGTCAGCAACCCCAGAGTTGTACGAATGGGCGCATCCGGATGCTTGTCGGTAGCCAACTCGACCAGCGCAAGAATGGTGAAGATCACTGCGGTCGCGGTAGCCGCCATGAACGAAAGTCGCGACCCGTGAAGATTGATCCATCCGAAATGAGCAGCCCAACAGACCACGGCCGGGGCAGTAAGCGAGCGCAGACCTGCAATTACGCCGATGCAAAATGCCAGAGCCAAAATCGATGAGGTGTTCATGACGCTTCAGGCTAGCACGGAATGTCCCTGCGAAGTAATTGCAAGAATAAATGGGTTAATGAAAATCGGCATAGGGGGGACGGTCACCCGTCCGCCCCTGCCACACCATCGGACATCTCTGCGGGTCCGCATCCGGCGGTTCAGAGGGTTACGCGTCGCCAGCGAACAAGCGAGGGAGACCGAGCGAGTCGAAGTAAGCAATAGGAAGCGCGTAAGACAGGGCCGGACTGTTCGCCAAATGCCAAGGGCCGTGTGGACTGCTCGCTGTTTGTGCGGCAAGGTCTCGACTGATCCCGAAATGACGTAACTTCGCGTACCGCTGCTTCCCGCGTTTCCACTGCTTCCAGATCATGGATCGCATCCTACGTCGTATCCATTCATCCAGAGCTTCAGCAGCGAGGGTGTCTGATCACGAACGGGTCGCGACGTCCAGTGCCTGGAAGTCGCGTTATCGGACAGGTTTTCAGTCAAATAACGTTCGTTCGATCACGGGGGGCGCTACAGGAGCCGGAATGTCGAGCCCATTTTTGATGCACATGTCGCGGAAGAGTTGAACACTCGCGGGACCGAAGCCCGCGAAGTGATTGTTGAAATACGCGTAGATGCTGACGCCGCGTTTCTGAATCTTCATACACACGTCAACCCAAGAAGTCATCGCCGCAGTGCGATCCACCACGATTCGATTCCAAACCTTTGTTACTTGCTCGATTCCCTTGCGATCGCCAAGCCAGCGTATGTAAGTGAAATTCGCAGTGATTGGATCAGCCTTTTCAAATATCTCGTTCGGACCAGGCATCCACGATTGATCCGTCAGCGCGTAAGCCACGTTGTGCTCGCGTAGCAATTTTAAAAATGCGGGAGTGAGCCAGTGTTTGTTGCGGATCTCGAGTGCGAATCTGTGGCCCGTGGGCAGCTTTCGCAGGAATGGCTTGAGGCGAGCAAGAAACTGTGCCCTGGACGTGAAAGCGGAGCGGTTGAAGTACCCGAATTGAAACAACATTGGCCCGAGCTTGGCGCCGAGTAATTCTGCGGTGCTGACGAAGCTTTTGAATTCATCATCGCAATCCACGAGCACCTTCTGGTGGGTTATGGATTGTGGAACCTTCAAAGCAAAAGTGAAATTGTCGGGAGTTTTGTGCGCCCATCCTGTAACCGTCGCGGCAGATGGCGCACCGTAGAACGTCGAGTCAACCTCGACGGTGTCAAAACGTGATGCGTAGTAGGTCAGGTAATCGGCAGGCTTCATGCCGGCCGGATAAAATGCGTCTTGCCATCCCGCAGCCGTGAATGCGGAAGTGCCGACACGGATCTCGGACATATCCACGCGATTCTACACTGAGATGGCTAGTGGCACATTGCTCTGAGCGTCGGCTAATCCACGAACAAGGTGAGTTCCTAGCTTGACAAGTTTTCCTAGCTGGTTTATTTGAGGGTCGGTAAACGACACAACAAGACTGCGTTCTCGGAGGTCCCAGCCCATGAGAATCGCTTTAACAGTACTGCTGTCGATGTCCCTACTGTATCCCGGCGGTTTACCTTCACACGAATCGTCGCCGCAACAGAACCAAAAGGCAAAGCCCTCAGACCAACCACCTGTGCCGGCGCCGACTCCGGCCGCGGTGAAGGAGCCTCTCGCTTTCGGATTGGAAGAGGGAACGCCGGTTAAACTGCGATTGAACAGAACAATCTCATCCGCGGACGCGCATGTAAATGACACGGTGGATTTCGAGGTCTTGGAAGAGGTCAAGGTTCACGATGTTGTTGTGGTGCCGAGAGGCAGTATAGCGTGGGGAACCGTGACCGAGGTGGAACCGAAGAGACGGATGGGTCGGGGCGGCAAACTCAACGTGAACATCGATGACGTTAAGCTCGCTTCCGGAGAAAAAGTACCGCTGCGCGCTGTCAAAGAGGGAAAGGGAGGCGGGCACGTCGGTGCGATGACTGGCGCGATGGTCGCAACGGCTATCGTATTTTTCCCAGCGGCGCCTCTGTTCCTTTTCATGAAAGGCAAAGACATCACGACCCGAAGGGAACTGAAATTACCGCTTACATCAACGGAGGTGTTCCCCTGGACGCGTCGAAATTCGCGCCCGTCGGCGGGCTCGGAGCATCCGGTCAGTCCTCAACAACCGGGTCTGCGAAAGCGACTGCGACCGACCCTGCATTTTCTTCTGTTGAGATCAAATCGACGCCAGACGCCGCCGAGATCACGGTGGACGATAAATATCGGGGAAGTACGCCCTCAACCTTGCGCCTTGCCGCCGGTGATCACCAGATAAAATTGGAAAAACAAGGATTCAAATCGTGGGAAAAAACGCTGACCGTAAATAGCGGCGAAAATGCCACGGTGAACGCTTCTCTGGAACGGGAAGCTAATACCGGAAAGTAGGCGTCGCGCGAGCCGGCTTACCGCTGCGGGGCAGGTGCAAGCCAGGTTCTTCTCGATGCAGCAGATGAACTGGCACGCAACTTGCGGCGTATGATAGGGGCATGACAGACGTCGGGAAACTTAGCTCGGAAGGTCAGCGGGCGCTCGAGCTGTTCAAGGAGCAGCTCGACGCTGTGCCAACGATGAGGAATTTCCGTGGCATCACGCCGGAGTTCAGCCGCTGGAAAGACTCAACAGCAGGGTTGTTCATAAAATACTTGCCAGACTCTTCGTGCTACAACCGATTCTGCATTATTCAGTTTGGATCAGAGCACGCGGCGCCAGAGCGCTACCTCCGGGGCTGCGATCTGGCCGAGCAGTGCATCCGGGCAGCGATTCAAGACATCGAGCGGTTTGACGTGAAGTCGGCTGGTCAGACCTGAGGCCACTTACTTCTGAATTTCAATCTGCCCGCTCGGTCGCGTTAATAGCAGGCACGCCGCGGTAGCTTGTAATCTTTCCAGTCGCACACACCCGCCGGCCCTTGTATTCGAGTTCCGACGAACCGAACTTTTCGCGGTGCGACCCCCAAATCAAAATAAGGTTCGTTCAGGTTTAGAAACGTTGGTTCGCCCTTCGAACTCTTTGCGTAACGCGTGCGTACGCTCTGCCGCAGACGGTCGCCCGGTCGCCGACGTGATCTTTGGCTTCAGCGGTGGTGAGCTTCTTGGTCTGAGCGGAAAGATCCGGAATTGCCAGCAAACAAAAAGCGACTACAAAGACCGATCCTAACCGTTTCATGTTGCCTACGACCGGGCCGCCATCTTCGACGCCATATGCAGCAAAAGTCGCTGATCCTTATCAGTCAGACGCGACAATGCCTTGACGAACGGTCGAAGCTTGGAGTCCTGCTTTGCGTTGTGCGCGGACTCCGCTTTCGAAAAAGAGATTTTGGGCTTCTCAATTCGAACTTCGTCCGTGAAGAGCCGGTACATAGGCACTTCCAAGGCGCGGGCCATCTTTTCCAACGTATCAACTGAAGGCACAGTGTGTCCGTTCTCGACCCGCGATATGTAGCAGCGCAGAAGTCCTGTACGCTTTTCGATGTCGCCTTGACTTAGTTTCTTGGTTACGCGGATCTCTTTCAGTTTGTCGCCAATAACCATTCAAGTCCTCCGGCGAGAATCATACGCCCCACGCGTGCGGGGAGCAAACGGGTCGAACAATTAACCATCCCGATATCGCGTGGTAGTTTTCGTCATGCCCGCTACTTCTTTCGACGAAGCAATAAAGACAATTTGGCGAGAGGCGTTAGTAGAAAACGCCGATGACGTGAAGTTGGGCGCTGCAGGAATTGCGAATCGCGCCTTGAGCCCCTTCTTTGTCTAGAACTTGGCGTTGAGTTTTTTCAACATTTGAAGCCGATCCATGAAGGGAACATTGAAGTGTTTGCAGATATCGGGAATACGAGGTTTCACCGCAAACGCTTGGGCGTTCCCACCGAGGCTATCATTGCTCTCTCGGCGGGCCCTACTCTACGGCGGCGCGAGCGGCCGCCTGTGTTTCCACCAGTGCGGAGGCTATGCTTCTCAGGGCCAAGCACATTGCATCCATTCGAATAAGCTCTGGCAGCGGAACATCCTGAAGGGTCTCAGTCTCGCGGAGCTTTGCGATCTTGCCGTCAAGAGATTGCATTGCGCGTGGCAAGTCAGTCCCTGTTGATTGCACGAAGCGTTCAGCCAATATGTCCTCCGAAATTCGGCTCAGACACCGCACAACTCCACCGGATAGCTCACGGAGCTCGGGATCAATTTTCGCAGGCAGATCATTCTTGATCGATCCTTCGGTGGCCACGTCCAGCGCGTCAATTGACCGGATAATTCGCTCCGCGTGCGCCGTCAACGCGGCCAGTCTTGGGGGTTTCTTTGGACCGAGCGCTTTTTCGTACATGGCCTGCTCCTCGAGACCCTCGTTGTGACGCATCGTGGTATTTAGTTTCAGCCGCAACTGTTCGATGTTTTCGAAGGATTCGCCACGGTAACGCGCCATCAGGGCGGCGAACAAAGAGTTCAGTTGCAGGTACGCTTGTGCGAGACCGAGCTGGAGGTTTTCAAGCGCTGAAGAGGGCCACATGACTTTGGCGACTGCCAGTGCCACGATGATGCCAAGCGACACTTCCAGAAAACGATGAATTCCAGGAGCCCAGGGGCGCCCGGGATGAGAGATCAGCACAATGATTGCAACCGTCGTGGCCGCTACCCGCAATCCGACCTGGAGACGCAGCAGCGAACACAAAACGACAGTGACGAATACCGCCACGCCAAACACGATGAGGCTTTGCCCAAAGAGCGCGACGCACGGCATTGCCACCGCAGCTCCGATGGCGGTGGCCGCGACGCGAACCCAGGATTCCTTGATTGCCGCGCCCAGGCTGGCTTGGAGCACAATCATTGCTGTGATGGCTGCCCAGTAGCCCTCTGGTAGCCCCAGAAACCGGGAAAGGTACAGGGCCAAGACGCCTGCTGTGGCCGTCTGAACAGCTTGCCGGATATCCGCTGGCGTCAGCTTCAAGTTTGTGGGTTCTGGCGACTCGATTTTACACGGAAAGTAAGCGCAGGCGACCAGATCGTGATCATTGCATGGCGATGAAAAGGCGAATCGTCGGTAAGATCCATGGTTAAGTGCATGCCCATATGGCACATATAGATAGGAGAAGGGCGTACTTGTGCAAAGTGTTGCATATTGAGAAAAATGGGGACACGGACCGTAGTAATGCGTATTACAAATACATGAGTTATGGTAGATGGAGATAGCTAACTCTGGCCTTAGACGTGCTGATGTGCCGGTGTAGTAATTGCGCGGAGGTGCGCGGGTGAAATTCACACGAATTCTGGGTTTGGTGGTTCTGCTTGGTTGTAGCGCAGTTGTTGCACATGCGGATGGGGGCAGCGATCCGACGGTAAAGGTGAACAAGTTCCCTGATCCGACGTGCCCTCCGGCTGAGGGCGCCTCCTATACTTGCTTCTCGACAAACTCTGCCGGCAATCCGCTGTTCATCCCTTCCAACAACATAGTGGCAAATTATGTGTGGGACGGCGTGAACGCGTTGACGACCCTTTACGTCGAATTTCCGTTTATCTCGGGTGACAGTTACACTTGTACTTCGAACGTATTCCTCAACTGTTCGGTGCAGGAACCGGCTGTCAACCAAGCAACTGACATTGAGTTCGTCTTCAGCGGGGGATCCATCGCACCTTGCACAGCCGCTGGAGATTGCACTGGGGTGTCAACCGTGGTTGCCCCTGAGCCGAGTTCAGCGTTGCTGCTATTCGCCGGGCTGATTTCGCTGCTGGCTTTCGCGAGGAAGCGGCTGATGAATCAGACTTCCAGCGTGCCACGCGAACTCTGAGCGTAATTGCGCTGCGCTGCGGGACAGGAGTTCCGAAGCCAAAGTCGAGCTTGATCTAAGGCGTTCCGTCAACCGGCGGAACGCCTTTTCAGTTGTAGATGTGGAGTTGCTTGCCGCATCGTCAGCTTCTGCCTCAGTTAACTGGCGCTTCAGTCGCACGAATATCCTCAATCCAGCGGGGTGTGACCTTCCCTTCCGTCAAGTGGTCGGTCCACTCTAGGGCTACTTCGCGGAATACTTCTTGAGCAGGGCGGAAAACTGAGGTTCCCTCCTCAAACTATTCAATTCTGGATCACCGGCGGCAAACTCGGCGGGATAGTGTTTCTCCAGAGCCTCTTGCAGGGACCTCAGTGCCTCGGCCGTCTTGCCAGACAATGCTTTGATAACCGCGTCATCGTAAATGTAGTTCACATTGTTCACATCCTCAGCGCGTGCTCGTTTTATGAAATCCTGCGCCTGAGCCGAATTGCCTATTTTCGCGTATGACAGCGCCACCTGGGCCATGATCTCCGCATCCTTAGGATTTGTTTGCAATCCCTTAAAACCTACGGAAATAGCCTGCTGGTAGGTATCGCGGGCTTTATCCTGCTGGCCAGCATAACGATAGGCATCGGCCAGATTCACAACCATAGCCGTGTCATTGGGGTTTAGCGCAACGGCTTTCTCGAACATTCCGACGGCGTTCGGATATTGCTTCAGGAAGAAGTAGGCCGTACCAAGATTTGAATATGTCGAAAAATACGGCTCTATCTGAAGGGCTTTCTGGAAATAAGGGATGCTTTCCTCATATTTCCCCTGAGTCAAGTAGACGTTGCCCATATTCTCGAAGCCCGCATCTATATCGGGTTCCAAGACTGTGATCTGTTTAAACGCGTCCAGAGCTTTTGGATAATCCGCCGTTTGAAGGTAAGCATCGCCGAGAAGATTTTGGTTTTGCCAAAAATACGGATTCAGTTCCACGGCCTTCTGGAAGGCCTCGATGCCCTGCTTCCCTTGCCCACTATTCATGTAGGCGCTTCCCAGCCGCCGGTAAGCTTCATCTGAATTCGGCGCAAGCGAAATAGCGCGTCGCAGCTCCGCAACCGCTTCGGCGTATTTACCGGTGGCGCTATAGACGCTTCCGAGCGTCGAGTGAACTTCTGGAAGATTGTCGTTGAGTTGTTGGGCTTGCTGTGCCGCGGAAAGTGCCTTTTGAGTCCAGAAGCTGTCCTTCTTGAGGTCGTACATTCTTAGACTGGCGTCGGCAAGACCGGTGTAAGCCAGCGCGAATCTGGGGTCCTGCTTCAGAGCTTGATTGAAGTAATCGAGCGCCGTTTCGACGTTCTTTTCTTCGTGGCCGCGGATCGCATTGCGGCCGCGCAAATACAGATCGTAGGCGGCAATGTTATCCGTCGGGCGGGCCTCTGCTTTGGCGGTTTCTTCGGTGGTGGGTGTGACATCCATCGCGGAAACCAGTTGGCCGTAAATCTGATCCTCAAGGGTGAAAAGGTCGGCCGCGACGCCATCAAATTGCTGGCTCCAGACACGCTTCCCTTCGGCTACGTTCTCCAGATTTACGATGATGCGAATTTTGTCGCCATTACCCTGAATCATGCCTTGAACCAGCATGTTTGCGCCAAGATTCCGTGCAATTTTTTGCAGCGATTGTTTTTGATCGGCTTTGTCGGCGGCGTCCCCCGAAGTAACCCGAACGCCCTTCAATTGAAATAGCTTGGCGGAAAGAGCTTCCTCAATACCTTGAGCCAGAAAACCCAGTTGAGATTGGTCTCCCAGAACTTGGAACGGCAAGACTGCGACATACCTGCCGCTGGAAAGCGGCGGTATCCCAGAAGTCGCCGAACCAGTCTGCTCTGGGCGAAAACCCGGGATCAAATGCCTTATCGGTGGTATCGCGAACAGGATGGCGAGCAGGGCGACGACGCCGGCCACGACCCAAACCCAGCGGCGACTGGCGAATTCCGGAATCTGAATAACCACGCTCTGAGAACCGGAGCCGATTCGCGACATGCCCGCGCGCGAAACGCTATTGCCGGACTGCGATCCCTGTAGGTCAGCGAGAATTTCATAAGCATTCTGATAGCGATCGTCCGGGTTGCGTTCCAGACACCGCATGATGATTCGCACCAGCCAATTCGGAAGATCCGGCTTGATCAGCTTCGGGCTCTTGGGCTTTTCCTGAATCCGCTGATACATCACCTTGAGCGTGGATTCGCCGGTGAAGGGAACGTCACCCGTCACCATTTCGTAAAGAATCAGGCCGTACGAATAGAGATCGGCGCGGTTGTCGGCCGGCTTGCCTTCCACTTGCTCCGGCGACATGTAGCGTGGTGTGCCAAGGAAAGCGCCGGTGCGCGTCATGCCAATCGCGCCTTCTTCGAATGACTTCGCTAGACCGAAATCGCACACGAAAATCTGGTCGTTCTTGTCGACCAACAGGTTTTGCGGTTTGAGATCGCGATGGACGACGCCTTCAGCGTGGGCGGCGGCAAGGGCTTCCGCGATCTGGCGCGCGAAGTTCAATATGCGGTCCAGCGGCATCTTCGGATTGTCGTGGATGATGTGCTGTAGGTCCTGGCCCTCGACGAAGGCCATGGAGATGAAGCGCAGGCCGCCGACATCGCCCATGTCGTGGATGCGCAGGATATTTTTGTGGGAAATCTTACTGGCGAGGACTAACTCTTGTTTGAAGCGCTTTAGGGCATCGGCCTGGCCGATGGCGCCTTCGCGGACGACTTTGATCGCAACGGTGCGATCGAGTTCCTTGTCGTAGGCCTTGTACACGCGACCCATGCCACCCTGGCCAAGAAGCGCGTCAATTCGGTAGCGTGGCCCGAAATCGCTCCCCGGAGCGATGACGGTGGCGTCCACCATCTGAATGGTTTCAGACTCCCCCAATGGCATGGGCGTCCCGCAGCGAGAGCAGGATTCTGCGAAGTCGGGGTTAACCGTGCTGCAGTGAGGACAATTAATCACAGAAAAGCCGTCAGGGCGGCCCAAAATGGCACTACTCAGTGCGGAATTATCCGGCATCCACGCAAACGCTGCAACAACTAAGTATGCTTGCCGTCGCAATAACGTGCTTCGTTCGCAGGGGCTAGCCGGTTAGACTGGGCTCGCCTCTTGAGTTCTAACACTCAAAATGCTAGGAACACCCCTTCACATCTGGGCAGTCTTCGCGATCGTAACCGCCGTCGCGCTGATCGTGGACCTGGGCGTGTTTCACCGAAAAGCGCACACGATCAGCACGAAGGAAGCACTGCTCGAAAGCGCCGCATGGATTTCGGTTTCATTGATTTTTAACCTCTGGGTGCGCTTTGCGTTGGGACCGCAGGCAGGCCTGGAGTTTCTCACAGGATATGTCGTTGAAAAATCACTCAGCGTGGACAACATTTTTGTGTTTCTGGTGATCTTCGAAGCGTTTCGCGTTCCCGCCAAGTCGCAACATCGAGTCTTATTCCTGGGCGTACTTGGCGCCTTGGTTATGCGTGCCGCTTTCGTGCTGGCAGGCGTCGAGTTGCTTCAGGCGTTTCATGCAGTGCTCTATGTTTTCGGCGCGCTCTTGCTGCTGACCGGCCTGCGGATGTTTCTGCCAGTCAAACGTACCCTGCATCCAGAACGAAACTGGCTGGTGCGCACCGCACGCAAGATCATGCCCGTGGTTGACGACTACGACGGCGAGCGCTTTCTTGTGAAGCGTAGCGGACAATGGAGCGCCACGCCGCTGTTCTTGGCGCTTGTTGCCGTAGAGGCCATGGATATCATTTTCGCAGTGGACTCGGTGCCGGCCGTTCTGGCCATTACACGCAATACTTTTATCGTCTATTCGTCAAACGTGTTCGCGATTCTCGGATTGCGCGCTCTGTATTTTGCTCTCGCGGGCGTCCTTCCGCGGTTTCGATTCTTGCATCAGGGACTGGCGGCCATACTTGTTTTTGTGGGCGCGAAAATGACGCTAAGCGAGTGGATGCCGATTCCTTCTCTGATTTCGCTCGGCGTGATTGCCGGAATTCTTGGCGTTACGGTGGCTGCGTCGCTGCTTTTCCCGAAGGCGGATGGGAACTAGGCGTTGTTTTTCCGGAGCGGACCGCACAGTTCGATTCCCGCATGCACGCCCCCGACTGAGCGAGTCACGCCTGGCGCGGAGCGGCTTCCATTTGCGACTCGGCGACAGTTGCGAGCGAGGATTCCAGGACATCTAAGCCTTCATCGAATTGATCCTCGGTGATGACCAAAGGCACCAGCAAGCGCAACACGTTGCCGTAACTGCCCGCAGACAGGAGGATCAAACCATGTTCCCGGCAATGGCGAAGCACTTGTTCTGCTTCTTCCTTGGCCGGTTCGCGTGTATCGCGGGAGCGAACTAGCTCCAAGGCGCGCATGGCTCCCAAGCCGCGCACGTCCCCAATGAGCGGCCAGCGCTTCTTCCAATCGCGAGCGCGAGCGTCAAAGCGTTGCCCAAGTTTCTCTGCCCGCTGCGGAAGATTTTCCCGTTCGAGCGTTTCGATTGCGGCAAGGGCGGCTGCGCACGCGAGCGGATTGCCTCCGTAGGTGCCACCAAGGCCACCGAGGGCCGGCGCATCCATAACTTCCGCACGGCCCGTCACGGCCGCCAGCGGCATTCCCGCCGCGATGGATTTTGCGCTCACGAGAATATCTGGCGTAATGCCGTAACGCTCCGATGCAAACATGGCCCCGGTGCGACCGAAGCCACTTTGCACTTCGTCGGCGATAAAAAGAATACCGTGGCGTTTGCAGGTCTCCTGAAGGATGGCGAAGAATTCGCGCGGTGGCGCCACGAACCCGCCTTCGCCGAGAACCGGCTCGACGACGACGGCTGCGACAGCTTCGGAAGCTACCACGCGCTTGAACGTATCTTCGAGATGTTGCGCGCAGAAGACGTTGCAAGACGGATATTGCAAGGAGTACGAGCAGCGATAGCAATAGGCGTAAGGGATGCGATAAACGTCGGTGGCAAACGGCTCGAAACCAGCCTTGTAGGGATGCGTCTTGCTGGTCAGGGACATGGTCAGCATGGTGCGGCCATGAAACGCGTCCTCAAAACAAATAATGGCCGGTCTGCGCGTGTAAGCGCGCGCAATTTTTACGGCGTTTTCGATCGCTTCAGCGCCGCTATTCACGAGAACGCTTTTCTTCGCAAACGCGCCGGGAACGAGCGAATTGAGTTTCTCCGCCAGCGCAATGTATTTTTCGTAGGGCGCTACGCTGAAACACGTGTGAATGAATGCGTCGAGCTGTTCGCGAATGGCAGCGACCACGCGCGGCGCGCGATGGCCAGCGTTGACCACGCCGATGCCGCCGGCAAAGTCGAGGAAGCGATTGCCGTCCACGTCCTCGAGAATTGCGCCTTCTGCGCGCGCGGCAAAAATCGGCGTCGCGTGCGAAACGCCACGCGCCACAGCTGTCTGACGACGCCGCATAAGTTCCTGAGACTTCGGGCCTGGAATTGAGGTGCGAAGTTGAATTGTGGACATGTCAGTACCACCCAATCGGCTGTTCGTTGAGATTGATGTGCACTTGCTTGGTCTCGAGATATTCTTCGATTCCCCAGGGACCCAACTCGCGCCCAAATCCTGATTGCTTGTAGCCGCCCCACGGCGCTTCGACGTAAGTGGGCTGCATGTGATTCACCCAAACAATTCCGGCGCGCAGCGCTTTCACAACGCGGAAGGCCTTGAAAATGTCGCGCGACCAAACGGCGGCGGCGAGACCGTACGGAGTATCGTTCGCGATGCGAATGGCATCGGCTTCATTGGCAAATGGGATCACGGTAGCGACGGGGCCGAAAATTTCCTCGCGCGCGATACGGGCGGTGTTGTCAACGTCATAGAAAATCGTCGGCTCGACGTAGTAGCCGCGCGGCAGATTGGATGGCCGGCCACCACCCGCAGCGACTTTGGCTTCTTTTTTACCCACGGCCTGATAGGCGCTGACGCGGTCGAATTGCTCTTTGCTGACCAGCGGTCCCATTTTGGTTTGGCGATCGAGCGGCGGGCCGAGGCGAATTGTCTTGGCCTTGGCGCTCATGGCGTCCACAAATTTTGAGTAAATTGTCTTTTCGACAAGAATGCGACTGCCAGCGGAGCAGACTTCGCCTTGATTGATGAAAACGCCGAAGAGCGCGCCGTCAATTGCGGATTCGAAATCAGCGTCGGCAAAAAATATGTTCGGCGACTTCCCCCCAAGCTCTAGGGTGACGCGCTTCAGCGAATCCGCGGCCAGTTTCACGATGGCCTTCCCTACCGCGCCGCTGCCGGTGAAGGCGACTTTGTTCACTTCGGGATGCTTTACCAGCGGGGCTCCGGCGGCTTCGCCGAATCCCGTGATGATGTTGACGACGCCTGGCGGCAACCCCGCGTCCGCGAGATAGCCCGCGAATTCGAGCGCAGTGAGTGGAGTCTGTTCGGCAGGTTTCAAAATGCACGTGCAACCCGCGGCAATGGCGGGAGCCAGTTTCCAAGCCGCCATCAGCAGAGGATAGTTCCAGGGGATAATCTGTGCCGCCACGCCGATCGGTTCGCGCAACGAAAGGCTGAGTGCGTTGTCCGGCACCGGATTTACGTGACCGAGAACTTTCGTAGCCATGCCGCCGTAATATTCGAAGCAGGTTGCGGCATCGGCCATATCGTATTCGGCTTCGACAATCGGCTTGCCCGAATTGCGCGCCTCCAGTTCAGCCAGATGTGGTGTTTCCTTGCGAATGCGTTCCGCTATGCGAAAAAGGATACGGCCCCGGTCCTGTGCTGTGGTTTGCGGCCAAGCACCGGAGTCGAATGCAGTTTTGGCGGCGGCTACAGCGCGATCGACATCCTTTTCGTCCGCCTCGGGGACCTCCGCAATGATCTCTTCGGTTGACGGGTCATACACCGGGAAAATAGCTCCGCGATGGCTCTCGACAAACTCGCCATTGATATACATTTTGTACTTGCGGACTGCGACCTTTGGTTTGGAACCCTTTCCATGAATTACTTTGGCCTTGCTTGCCACGGAACCTCCTGCTGCAACCAGTAATTAGATGCGGCTTGCGGCGGCTTGCGGCACTTTGCGCCGGCCGTACACATAGAAGAAGAATACCGCGAGACCGACGAAAAATGCTGTGCCGCCGAACATCCACGTCTCATAGGACAGCAACGAGCTGATTTGCTGCGCGGGGAAAAAAGCCAGCGCGATTCCTAGAATCGTGGTGACCAATCCGCTCGTCCCTGCCAGGTACAAAGTGGATTTGCTGTAGAGTCCACGTCCGCCTTCTGGGCTCGCGGCGATTTTGAGCAGCGCGCCGAACATATACACAAACGGAATCAGCTGTAGCACGACTGCGAGGGACAACAGGCGCTGAAACGTTTCTTGCACGCCTGAACCGAAAGAATTCACCAGCACCAGGAGGCCGGAGACAACTCCCTGCACGATCAGCGCCGCGTAGGGCGTAGCGTAGCGCGGGTGGGTTTTTCCGAGCCAACTTGGCATGTAGGAATCGAGGCCGGCGACGAAGGGAATGCGCGCCGAACCCGCGAGCCACGCGGAACCGATTCCAGCGATGGAAATGCTCAGCATCAACGCGAAAGGCGCTACGATCCATGCGGCATTCACGCGCGCGGCCATGTGACTTACTGCTTGCACGATTCCCTGCAAGACGTTGATCTCGTTCTTGCTGACGGCGATTAGCAGCGTGAGCGTCGTCGCTATGTACATAACGCCGGAAAGCACGCCGCCCCACGCGACGGCGCCGGGCAAAGTCTTCTGCGGGTCCTTGATTTCGTCGCCCATTACGGAGGCTAGCTCCAGGCCTACCAATCCAAAGCAAATCACGCCAAAGGAATTCAGCAGGAAACGCGGATTCGCCGGGATACGAAAGTCGGCGGCGGTAACCGTGGTGCCAAAACGAAAGTACATGATCAAACCCAGACCGATCAGAACAGACGCGGCAACTCCCGTACCGATTCCGCCGAGATTGTTGATCCACTTTCCAACGCCCAGGCCGACGATGTTCAGAATTACGAGCAGCGCCATCAGACCCAGCGACGCGATCACTGTGAATGCTCTATTGTCGGCAAGCGTTTGGTGCCCTGGCCCCAGAACGAATACGGAAACACCGACGAAATAGAGCATCACCGTGGGCACGTACATCATATTGTTAGTCCAATAGCACCAGCCGGAAAGAAAGCCGTGAAAATCGCCGAAAACTTCCTTGGCCCACAAATAAACTCCACCCTCGCCGGGATAACGATGAGCAAGCTCAATCACGGCAATTCCCTGCGGCCAGAAAAACAGCAGCAACGAAATCAGCCATAGCCAAATCGTGACGCCGCCGTTTGCGGCAATGCTGGGGACGACGTTGAGATTGAATACCGCAACGACAAAGAGTGCGACCAAATCCCAGCGGCCCAGTGAACGCTTGAGGTGCACCGTTTCGATGGTTGACGCGACTGGGTCGGGCAAGGAAACTCCTCACGGATTTCGAAACTCGAGCCGAAAACGCCCGGGTACCCCTGATGCGGGAGCCCGGACGTCTTCCGCCACACACTCAGTGGCCGGCGCTGACGGCGACATGCGGCTCTTTTTGCGCTTTCGCCAGAGCCGGGGCGATTTCAGCGAACGTCGCTATGTGCCGGTCGATGTCCGCTTCGGTGTGCGCCACTGAAATGGTCCATTGCTCATCCCACCAGTAGGGCTGGGCCATTACGCCGCGATTCACCATCGCAAACCAATAATGCCGCCACAGTTCGCTGTCTACGTCGAGCCAGTCGCGGTAATTGCGGATGGGCTTCTCAAAGAACATCAGCGATCCGTTGGAGCCAGCCCCGACGACGTAAGCGCGCAAACCGGTCTTCGCGATTTCCTTGTTGTAGCCATCGCGCAACTTCTTGTTGAGACGCGTGACGTGCTGGTAGGCATCCTTGGTCAGCACTTCGCGGAAGGTGGCGATGCCGGCGGCCATGGCTACCGGATTCGTGTTGTATGTGCCGCCGTGAAAAACTTTGTGGTCGGAGATTTGACCCATCACCTCGCGGCTGGATGCAAAGGCCGCCAGCGAAAAACCGCCGCCGATCGACTTAGCCAGACAGACGATGTCTGGCTTGATAGCGAAGTATTCGCACGCGCCACCGTAGGCTAGTTTCGCGCCAGTCTTCACTTCGTCGAATATCAAGAGCGCGCCGTTCTTGCTGGTGATTTCGCGCAACGCCTGGTGATAGCCCTCGTCGGGCATCAGGATGCCCACGTTCATCATGATTGGTTCGACGATCACTGCGGCTATCTCGCCGGGATATTTCGCGAATAGGCGCTCGACGCCAGAAATATCGTTGAATTGCGCAATCAGCGTATTTTGCAACGTGCCTTTGGGAATGCCAGCGCCGCCGGCAACGGGAGTCGGCATGCTCGGATCGCCGATTTCGCTGGCTTTGGGTTTGAGCGAGACCAACACGGAATCGTGCAGACCGTGATAGCCGCCCTCCATTTTGATGATGCGGTCTCGACCGGTGGCGGCGCGAGCGAGGCGGACGGCATGCATCGTACATTCCGTTCCGCTGTTGCTGAAGCGAACCATCTCAACCGGAAAGCGCTTGCAGATTTCCTCGGCCAATTCCCATTCGAGATCGTGGGGCATGCCGAACATCGTGCCAGTGGCGAGTTTTCCCTGAACGGCTTTGATGACGGCCGGGTGACAGTGGCCCGCCATTAACGCGCCGAAGCACAAATTGAAATCGAGGTACTCATTGCCATCAATATCGTGAATGTGGCCGCCCTTGCCATCGCGGACAAAAAGAGGATAAGGATCGTAGGCGCGATAATTGCTAGCGACACCGAGAGGCAATCGCGATTCCGCGCGTTTGTGAGCATCTTTTGAGCGCGGCGTGCGCTTTTCGTAGGTTTTGAGCTCCTGTTCCAGTCCTTCATGCATAACTTCCTCCAAATGCTGGTACTGTGGCCGACGCACGGCCCTGAGATTTAATGCTCGAAACTTACGCCTTCAAATTCCAGCGACGGAACGTGAATCCGCGTTTTTTCAGTTCGCTGAAAAATAATTTCGGCGGCACCACGTTTTCCGGTGCTTGAACGCCGACGCCAGGAATTTCGCCGCGCCCGTGCATCACGGCCGCGATTGCGGCTGGAAAGCCCGTATCCCGCGCGACCGCGGAAAGCTGCGGCCGCGTGGTGTGATCCGCCCACATTTCAAGTGCCGAAGCGACGCGCTTTTTGCCGTTTCGTCCGGTAACCACGACGCGCAAGGCTTCCACATCGAGCGGCGGTTTGCTCGGCGCTTTCTGCTGCATCAACGCCAGCAACACGGCGCGAGGAGCCACTCGCGTGCCATTCACCGGGATCGGTTCGCCTTGCGTAAATCCGGCGTCAACCAAACTTCTTACCAAGCTCACCAGCTTCGGATCGTAATTGATCTTAAAGAATACCTCGCGCACGCCCTTCTTGCGGAAGCTTTCGGCAAGCGTGCCGAGCTCCGAATGAATCGAATGACGCAGGACGATTTTACCGATGGGATTCGGAAATGTTCCCGGTTCCGGCTCGGACAGCATTTCCTTTTTCACGTAGCGTCCATTGACGAAGTGAATCGGCGGCATAGTGAGCTCATCGAGAATCGTGGCGATTGAAAAGGAATACGCGACGGGACTATCGTAGCGCTGCTCGTCGGCGCCGGCGTTGTACACCTTGATTGCCTCCACGCGATCCAGCGAATCAGCTAGCGCACGAGCCATCACGTTGGTGATGCCTGGAGCGCCACCCATCCCCGGGATTGCCAACTTGCCGATGCGGCGAAAATCACGATCGAGCGCGAACTGCTTGCGTGTCATGTGATACAGCCCGCCGAGATCCATGTAATGAACGCGAGCTGCGAGCGCCGCGCGCATTACGTCCAGGTTCCAATTGTACTGCGTGCAATTTATGACCACGGCGCATCCTTGGAGGAGTTTCGCGATCTGCTTGATATCCCGTACGTCCGCGAATGCGGCCCGGGCGATGCCCTGGCCGAACTTCTGCGCGACTTCGTGAGCGCGGGCGCGGTCAAAATCAGCGACGACGATGTTTTTCACTTCGCGCGCGCCGCCAAGGTCATAAACGACCGCGCGACCCATCAAACCGGCACCTAATACAACAATCTTCATCTCGCTCCTATCGCGCTTTCTCAGTCAGTCGTGCTGCAGGCATATCGTCAGCGCTCCCCGATGCCCGACTGCATAGCCTCATTTGGTCTCTACGCAACAAAGCGAGGGGTCCGTCGAGCCGGACGCCCTCGCTTCCACCACGTTCCGAGCTTCCTCAGAACAAAAACTTCAAACCAAACTGCATCACGCGAGGCCCTTCACGCGCTTTCAGAACTTGCCCGAAGGTGCCGCCCGGCGGAGTACCGTCCGTGAAGTTCCCATCAGGATTGGCAAATTGGGTGTGGTTCCACGCGTTGTAGAATTCAGCGCGGAACTCCGTATTCCAACGCTCATTGATCGGCGTCTTTTTCTCGATGACAAAGTCCGTGTTGCTCAATCCGGGGCCGCAGCACAAGGAGTGAGGCATGTTGCCGAACGTACCCAGCGCAGAATCCTGGATTATTTGAGTCCCTGAGCCATTGCAAGAATTGAGATACACGGCCGTGACCGGTTGGCCAGATCCACAATAGTTCTGCTGTGTCGACTTGGGGTTCGCGAACGATACCGGGGTAGTGGCCTGCGGAGTATTGGCATCCTCGAAGAAGAAACTGCTCTCCAGTTCGCTGTCGTTCTGATCCTCGATCCTTATCGGGAACCCGCTCTGGTAGGTAATGATGGCAGAAAGCTGCCAACCGTTGGCCACCTTACCCGCGAATCCATCGCGTTTTGGAATGGGCAGGTCCCAAACCGGACTGAACACAAAGCGATGCTTTGCGTCGAGAAGTGAAAGCCCCCGCGTCGCGCGAAAGTTGATGGGGTTTAGTTCCTGCTCGAAACTGGAACCTTGGTCGATCGTCTTGCTAAATGTGTACGACGCCTGAAACAGCAGACCGTGCGAGTAGTTCCGTTCCACAGAAATTTGCAGGGCGTTGTAGTTGGAGTTAGCGATAGTGTCCTCGGCGAAAATATTACTAAATATGGGCACGCCGTCGGACGGACATCCGATTCCCGTGAGAGGTTGGCAGTTCGGTGATGAGAAGGGGCGGAGGCCAACCAGAGTTATCCCGCTCGGTCCAACTGTCGTACCTGCTTGGATACAATTGCCGGTACCCGCCGCGTTGTACGGCAGAGTCAAGCCGTTACATCCGGTGTTCACCGCAACTCCCGGTGGTGGAGTGTACGCTGGGATCACGGTGCCGCCAGGGACGAAATAGGGACTGTCTGAACCCACCGGTCCGCATGTGCCACTGCCGAGGATGTTGTTGAGTTGTAAGCATGTCTCAGCGTTGCCAAAATTTAGATCGTGCGAAGCCAGCAGGCGGTGCGCTTGTGTCCCCACATACGAGACGCGAAAAAGCATATCCCTAGTCAACTGCCGCTCAATGGTCAAATTGTATTGCTCGGAGTATTGAGATCTCAGATGAGGTTGAAATTCGCCAAAGAGCAACAACGGGCGGAAATTTGACCAGTCAACGCATCCGTTCGGACCACCTGGCGTATCAACTGCGCACGGTGTCTGCGGAGTCTGGTTTATCACTCCGGAGAATGGATTGGGGTTCAGCGTTCCGGTTTGCGATAGGAAGGGAGTATTGAAGAGAGTGTTCGAAAGGAACGTGCTGCCACCGAAGGGAGGTTCGGCGCTGAACTGTTCGAGAACGAGCTGCTCGATAGGGTTGTAGAAAATTCCCCAGCCTGCGCGAATACTGGTTTTGCCTGGACCGCCAGTCAACTTTGCTAACCATCCTTCGGTCGCCCCTGGACTCCAAGCGATCCCGATACGAGGTGCAAATGACTTGTAATAGGTAGTGGTCAATCCACGAGAAACTCCCTTGTCGCCTGGGAAGACGAGGCCTAGCGGGAAAACCGCGTTATTCGCACCACTATTTTGACCGCAGTCTCCGGCGGCCAAACCTAAAGCCGCAGCATTCTCCTGCGAAAGCCAACAGGGATACTGGGTGGTTGCCTGGCCGGGACGGAAAGTTTGAAGACGATTACCCAAGTCATAGTAAGGGGTGTTCAGCTCCCACCGCAAACCGTAATTCAGAGTTACGGAATTCGTTAGCTTGTAACTATCCTGCGCGAACAGATACAACGCGGAGTTACGGACGTTCTCGCCTTGCGCTGAGCCCTGCTGGTAGGAGTTCGCGGCTCCCAGGAAGTAGTTTGGGTACGCATCATTCCCTGCGATCTGATCAGCATTTGCTTGGTTAGTAAACGAATAGTTACCGCTGACCTCAAAAAACAAAAACTGATCGAAGCGCTGGCGGCGAACATCTCCGCCAAACTTGATGGTGTGCTTTCCAAGGGTTTTTGTGAAGTTGTCTGTCCATTGGAACGTGTTCCCGGTCTGCGGAAGCTCCCCTTCAAAGTTGTTGCCAATAACGAAGCCTCCGGAAACGTTGATGAACGGAAGCCCCACCCGTCCGGGAAGGTTTGTCGTAATACCTGCAGCAGCAGGAAGCGTGGGGTCGGTGAAGCAATTTGCCGCCGGAATGACAACGCAGGATTGCTGGACGCTACCGAGCGTGTTTACGGGGTGGTTGAGATTTCCCTGTGATTCGCGAAAGTAGTTGAACCTAAACTCGTTGACCGCGGTCGACCCAATCGTCCACGTGTGGCTCAAATTCCACTGCTGGGTGCGGGTCTTGAAGATCGCTCCAAAACCAGGCAGGGTTGCTCCGGCAGCTTGAAAATTGGAAAATGGGTCTGTCCGATTGTCGTCCTCAAAATAATAATAGGCCGTGAACTTTTGTGCCGTCGTGATGCTGTGATCGAATCGCACAGTGAACTGATCGCCGCGCTCGCGCCTGTCTGGACCCGTGGTGAGGTTGTTATTGGTCGGATTGGCAAGCGCTTGAAACGGCGCGACGTAATGTTGGTAGATTCCGAGCGCGGTTGGGTCAAAACACTGAGTGGGAATCTTGTTGTTAGGAAAAATGCTGCTGTACAAGGCGCCTGCAGTAGGAACCGTCCCACCCGCGGCGGCGATGGCTGTGGAGCATCCCGGTCGACTGTTTAGAACCGATGCAAAATTAGCGTCAGTCCCGCCACTGAACGGGACACCGCCGGCGGAAAAATCACCGCCAACCTCTGCAGGGCTGGGAAGAACCACGGTCCCGGAGGAGATGCCCTGTATCAGCCGGTTGCCTTCGTACGAGCCGAAAACGAAGGTTTTGTCCTTCTTGATCGGACCACCCAGGGTCCCTCCGAATTGATTTTGCTTATAGTCCAAGAGGAACGGATCGAAATAACCGCGCGTGTTCAACGCCTGATTGCGAAGGAACTCGTAGAAGTCACCGTGAAGGCTGTTCGTACCGGATTTTGTGACCACGTTCACAACAGAACCGGAATTGCGGCCATATTCCGCATCAAACGTGTTGGTTAAGACGCGAAATTCTTCGATGGCGTCGGGTGAAGGCTGGATCGCCGGCGCGTTTACGAAAATGTCGTTACCGTCGCCTCCGTTCACCATGTAGTTGTTCGCGCGGCCACGGCCTCCATTTACGGAGACTGCTCCGGCATTATCACTGCCCAAGAAAAGATCGTTGCCCAGTTGCGATTGAACGCCGGGCTGCAACTGCAGCAATCCGTAAGCGTTGCGAGTATTCATGGGCAATTCGCGGATCGCGGTATCCGTCATCACTGCGCCGAGCTGAGTGCTGGTGGTTTCCACCTGCACTGAATTGGCCTCGACGGTAACCGTCTGGTTTCCCGCGCCGAGTTGCAGGGTTACGGTGATGAAATTCACGTGCCCGATCGTAACGACGACGTTTTTGGCGACGAACTTCTTGAAGCCCTGGGCATCGGCGGTAACGTCGTAGTTGCCTACGGCGAGTTCGGGAATGTCGAAGGCGCCGTCCTTGTCGGACGTTACGCTGCGCGTGGTGTCCGTGCCGGTGAGCGTGGCAGTGACGGTTACGCCTGGTACGACCGCGCCTGATGGATCATTTACTGTGCCGCGAATTGCGCCGTTGGTTTGTCCCCACGCGGAAGCGCATCCAAACAGGCCCAGGAACACCAATAGGTACACCCCTAATCGACCCGTCCCCCTCATAGCCGCTCCTTTGGAAAAAGCTGCCGCCCACCACCCCCCGCGCACAGCTTTCAGTTTTTCGGTTGCAGCCTGCGAAAAAACCTTACTATAATCCGCGAACGTTAGAAGAAGGCCCGAAGGTTGTCAAGGGGAAACTGAATTGAGGAGCACGCGGAAGCGCTCCACGAAGAGCGAGCCGGTCCACGGATACTTGCGCATCAGCGACGTGGCGCAGATGGTGGGCGTGTCTGCTTCGATCCTGCGGACTTGGGAGACGCTGGGACTGGTGTCGCCGCAACGCACACGAAGTAAGTATCGTCTCTACACGCAGGGCGACGTGCGCATCTTGAAGCGCGCGCAATTTCTACGCCGCGCGCGCGGGTTGAACGCTCCGGCCATTGTGCACCTGCTGAGAAAAGAGGGCGTACTCACCTCCGCGAACCACCGACCTAAGGCGAAGCCGGTTGGCACGCGCCTGCGGCGAATGCGTTTGAGCAAAGGGTACTCGCTTTCACAAGTTGCGCGGGCCGCGGGAGTATCCGTGGGATTTCTCAGCGCGCTGGAACGCGAGCAGATGACCGCGTCAGTGGCGACCTTGCGACGCCTGGCGCGCTTTTATCGCATGAACATTCTCGCGCTCTTCAACCCGTCGGAAGCGAACCCCGGACGCGTAAAGCCAGCCGATCGCAAAGTGCTGGACGCGGGACCAGGCGTGCGGATGGAACTACTGGCGTGGGGCAATACGCTGATGGAGCCGCATCTGTTCCGCATCGCGCCTTCGGCCGGGAGCGGCGAATCGTACGCTCACGATGGCGAGGAATTTCTTTACATCTTGAAGGGCAAGCTCGACATTTCCCTGCCCAACGGCGAAACACATCAGCTCGAAAAAGGCGACAGCTTTTATTTTGAAAGCGCCAATGAACACCATTGGAAGAATCCGGGAAAAACCGAAACGCTCGTGTTGTGGATCAATACGCCGCCTACTTTTTGACGCGTGGGTTGCGAAGTAGCATATGACGGTAATAAAAAGCGGGACACCATGAGGCGATTATTGCGACGCATTGCTGCAGGAATCTGGAGTGATGACACGATAACGGCGCGGCAAAGAGTGATTCGGTGTTTATTTCTAGTTGCTGCGGCTGCATTCACGATCGGCGCGTTCGGATGCGTTAAGAAAACTCCGACGCTGAGCCTGCTAGTATGGGAAGGATACGCCGACCCTTCCTATGTGCACGCTTTCGAAGAATCTCACAACTGCAAGATCAGCGCGTCATACATGGGCTCGAGCGACGAGCTTGTGGCAAAGTTGCGTGGAGGCAGCGCCAGCAACTACGACGTAATTTCCCCTTCGAGCGACGTGGCTACGATGATCGCCTCGTCGGGCCTTGCCGCGCCGCTTGATCTTTCGAAGCTGCCGACCTATTCGCAATTGTCGGAGCGATTGCGCTCGATGCCTTTGGTGCGGGTGAACGGCAATGTCTACGGCGTGCCGTTTACGTGGGGACCGAATCCTCTGCTGTACGACACAACTTATTTTGCAAAGGCGCCCGATAGCTGGTCCGTACTTTGGGATCCCAAGCTCAAAGGCAAGATTTCCGCTTGGGATGAGCTCTCGACGATTTACATGGCTGCGCAAGTCCTCGGATACGACAAGCCCGATCCCAATCATCTCTACAATCTCACCGACGAAGAACTTGAGAACGTGAAAAAGAAACTGTTGGAGCTAAAACCGAATATTCGCAAGTTCTGGTCCACGGGTGGCGAGCTCACAAATCTTTTTGAGAATCACGAGGTTGTCGCGGCGATGGGATGGCCGCTGATGACGAATCAGCTTCACAAAGCTGGGTTTCCCATCGCGGAAACGATTCCGAGGGAAAATACGACTGGATGGATTGACCACCTGATGATCACGTCAGCGAGCGATCACAAAGAACTCGCCACAGAATTCCTCGAATACATGATCGAGCCGAAAACGCAGAGGATGGTCACGGACGTCACCGGATACGACCCCGCGAATCCGCGCGTGGCCGATTCGATGACTGATGATCAAAAGAAATCACTGCACCTGGATGACGTAGACGAGTACATGAAGCGCATTTACTTCTGGCAGCAAGTTCCGCGGCGCGACAAGTACAACGAGATATGGAACGAAGTGAAGGCGGCGCAGTGATTGCTGCGCGTGATCCCCTCGCGGCATCTTCTGCGGAGAGCGAATCTCTCCTGTCTATTCGGCAAGTCATCAAGCGATACGGCAAACGCCCTGTGCTGCGCGGAATTAGCCTCGAGGTTGCGTCCGGAGAGTTTTTGACGATTCTCGGAGAGAGCGGCTCTGGAAAGACGACTTTGCTGCGGCTCATCGCCGGATTTGAAGAACTGGAGAGCGGCGAAATATGGATGGGCGGCGAACGAATCGATAGGATTCCGGCGCATCGGCGTCAAGTGAATACCGTTTTCCAGAGTTATGCGATCTTCCCTCACCTTTCCGTATTCGAAAACGTGGCTTACGGCCTACGCGCGAAGAATACTGCCAAGGGTGAAATTCCGGAGCGAGTGACGCAGGCTTTGGCGATGGTGAAAATGGGCGAATTCGCGCAGGCGGCACCGTCACGGCTGAGTGGTGGGCAGCAACAGCGCGTCGCTCTCGCACGAGCTTTGGTGAATCGTCCGCGCGTGTTGCTTCTGGATGAGCCGCTCTCGGCGCTGGACGCAAATCTGCGTCGCCAGATGCAGGTGGAATTGAAGTCGCTGCAGCGCGGAGTGCGCATCACATTCATTTTTGTCACGCACGATCAGGAAGAAGCGATGGCGCTTTCCGATCGCGTGGCGCTTTTGCGGGCCGGAGTATTGGAACAGGTCGCGCCGCCGCGCGAAATTTACGGACAACCGGCTACGGCATACGCGGCTCAATTCATCGGGCAGACGAATTTGCTGCGCGCTCAGGTGCGAGACGGCGTCGCGACCGCTGGAACGATCGCATGGCGCAGCTCAGGTGGCTCCGGCGAGGCTACTTACTCGCTCAGGCCTGAATATATTCGTCTAGCGCATGCATCCGCGACGCCTGCCTCGCCTGATCCTTCGGTTGCCCGCTTTCGCGGACGCGTCCGCAACCAATCCTTCGGCGGCGCAACAGACCTCGTTGAAGTCGATTGTGACAATTCGTTCGTGATGCGCGTTCGGATAGCAAATCCCGGAGTCCTTGCGGGTGAGCATGAATTCGAGTTCAACGCCGGTGACGCAACGCGTGTGCGCGACGGCGAGGATGCCTAGCCGTGTACTCGCGCGCCTACAAAGCGGCTGTCACGATTCCTCCGTTGCTTTGGGTCACTATTTTTCTTTTGATCCCTTACGCCATCCTCTTCTGCTACAGCTTCTGGTCGGTTTCTTCGATGCAAGTGATTTTGCACACCTGGACTCTGCAGAATTACGTGCAACTGATCCGCAATCCCATTTACCTGCAAGTGCTTTTTCGCTCCATGCGCATCGCTGCTTCTGTCACTTTATGCGCGCTGCTTCTGGGCTACCCGCTGGCGTACTATTTGTCGTTTCACGCCGCCAAACGCAAGGACCTGCTGTACCAGCTCGTGATTATTCCTCTATGGGCCAGCTACCTGGTGCGAGGCTATGCGTGGAAGACGATTCTGGGCAGCGATGGCGTACTGAACGGTTTGCTGCAATATCTGCACATAACCGGCAGGCCCGTGGAGTTCCTGCTTTATAGCCCGTTCGCGGTGATCATTACTTTGACGCACATCTATACGCCCTTTACGTTGCTGCCGATTTACGCGTCACTCGAACACATTCCCCGCCATTTGGTGGAGGCTTCGCACGATCTGGGCGCGTCGCCGTGGTCCACGTTTCGGCGCGTCATATTGCCGCTCTCGCTGCCGGGACTTCTAGCGGGCGCCACATTCGCTTTCGTTCTGACGCTGGGCGATTTTCTCGCGCCCCTGCTGGTTGGCGGACCGAGCGGAATCATGATTTCGAATATTGTAGTGAGCCTCTTCGGCGCTGCGTACAACTGGCCGCTTGGCGCTGCCATATCGTTTTGCATGATGCTGCTTGTGATTACATTGCTCTTCGCGACGGAACGATTGGAAAAAAGGCTGACGATTTCATGAGCGGCGGACTGCAGTCGCGGCGCGTCCCATTGTTGAGCGCGTACGCGTTTCTGGTGTATGCGTTCCTTTACTTCCCTATCATCGTGCTGGTGGTTTATTCGTTTAACGGTTCGGGGGTGGGAGGATTTCCGCCTGCTGGCTGGACGTTCGATTGGTATCGCCAGCTATTTGCCGACGGCGCCCTCTGGGATGCAGTGCTCAACAGCCTGATTGTAGCAGCGATTGCCGTGGCGATTGCTTTGGGGCTGGGGCTACCGGCTGCACTTGCTCTCGACCGCACGAATTTTCCTGGCAAAGCCTTGTTTCGCCGACTCGTGCTCCTGCCGCTGATTCTTCCCGGTATCATCACCGGCCTTTCATTGCTGATGCTGTTCGTAGCGGTTGGAATGAAACTCAGCTTGCTCACCATTACGCTGGGCCACGGGACTGCGCTGATTTCCGTCGCGACCACGGAAATCTTTGCAGGCCTCCAAAAGCTGGAACGCGCGCAAGAGGAAGCTTCGCTGGACCTAGGCGCGAATCATTGGCAAACATTCTGGCGAATTACCCTGCCGAATCTGCGCGTTTCGCTGATTGCCGCGGGCTTGTTGATTTTCACTTTGTCGCTCGACGAGATCGCGGTCAGTTTTTTTCTGATTGGGCGCGACAACACTTTGCCGCTGGAGATCTGGTCGCGCCTGCGCCGGGGAATCACTCCGGAGATCAATGCCATCTCGACACTCATTTTGCTGTTTTCCATCGGCACGATTCTGATCTGGTACCGACTGCGCACGCGCGCGCAGCGTTCCGATGATTCCGCCGCGCCATTACTCCCCTCGCTCGAAGGAGAGACTCCGTGACCGAAACGCGCAGGGAATTTCTGAAATTCATCGTGGCTGGGTCGGTCGCGGCGGGTTGTCCCATTGACCTTTCGCTTCTCGCGGCTGATTCCGTGGCGAAGCCGGGGATCGATGGTGATCACTTCGAAATATGCCATCAGGTTCGCGACGGCAAGAGCTTTGCTCGGTCGCCGGTTTCGAAGAAACACGACGTCGTTATCGTCGGCGGCGGAGCGAGCGGACTTAGTGCCGCATATTTTTTGAGGGGTCATGATTTCTTGCTGCTCGAAAAGGAACCACACTGGGGCGGCAACGCTACAATGGAGGAATACCAGGGACAGGCATTCTCGACAGGTTCCGCTTTCGACTATAAGGGAAGCGCCAGCGACCAACTCGCACGCGAACTCGGATTGAATCCGCTGCGCATTAATTGCCCCGACCCGACGATCGTTAACGGAAAATGGGTTGCCGATACATGGGGCGCGGGCCTCGACGAGTTGCCGTACCCGGACGACGTTCGCGCCGGCTTCAAAAAATTCCGCGACGACATGCTGAAAATGGCCGCGGACAAAAACTTGAAACAGTTTGACGGCGTTCCCCTGACGAAATATTTACGAAGCTACGCACCAGAAGTAAAGCAGTGGTGGGATTGCTACGGCCCGTCCAACTATGGCGCGGAATCGGCGGACACATCCACGATGGTGGCGCTTGTCGAACTCAAGGATCAGGCGGAAGCAGCGCAAAATGACTTGCGCGTAACACTACCGGGCGGCAATGCAGTGTTTGTGCGGAAACTTTCAGAGGCACTGCACGCGAAAAACGCCGAGCGGATGAGGTCTGATGCGACGATTGTCGCCGTCGAACCACAGAAGGACGAAGTCCACGTCACTTACGTTCACGCAGGGGCCGTGCGTACGGTTGCCGCCAAGTTCGTGATCATGGCCACTCCCAAATTCATTACCTGGCGGCTTGTTTCTGGACTCTCGGACGCTCAAACCGAAGTGATGCGATCTTTTCGTTATTGCCCCTACGCCGTCATCAACATGATCTTCGATAAGCCCGTGTACAACCGTGCATACGACACATGGTGCCCGGGAAATACTTTTGCCGACATGATTGTGGCTGATTGGGTGGGGCTCAAGCAGCCCGGATACCAGCAAAAGAACAGCATCCTGTCGTTTTACACGCCGATTTCAGAATTGAAACGCGACGAGCTCCTGAGGATCGACGGGTGCCGACATATCGCCGCGAACGTGCTCCACGATTTTCACAAACTACTTCCGGAATTTACCGCTGAGCCGATGGAACTTCATTTCTATCGCCGCGGCCATCCGCTCTTCCTCTCCCTGCCCGGTACATTCACCAAAGCAATTCCTGCCGCAAACAAGCCGCTCGATCGGATTTTCTTCGCGAATACGGATTCGGTCGGGCCAGAGTCAGATCTGCCCGGAGCAGTGGAAGCCGCGCATCACGCGGCGGAATGGATCGAAAAGAAGATGGCCGGAACTACGGGGGCAGTCGCGATATCCTTGGCTAGCGCTTCCGCCTAAGATGTGACTCGGGGTCTCAAAGAAAAAAGGGCAACGGGGGAGAGTCCCGCTGCCCTTGATCAAGTCTTCCCCGCCAGAGAAAGACCGTAAGACCGATTGAAGGCTCGGATGCCCTCCCTACGGCTTACTGCTTGCCACGCTCAAATTATGCACACCCGAAAAAATGGATAGTCCCGCGCTCATGCTTTGCGGCATCCACCACAGATGGCGCAGCATGGGATATTCGCTGCGCTGCATGTGGCGTGCGAGCAGATCGAATATCACCGGGCCGACTTGTGTTGCCACGTACATCGCCGGTGAATGAGCGAAGGGACGCATCATGGGGTCGTCTTCGACGGCTCCGTGTCCGACCGCTTGGCGCGTCGAGTAGGCGTCGAACGCAGCTGCGCCGTGCTGCACGATGGAAAGCGCGATCCAGGCGTTGCGCGACGGCATCGAGATCGCTTCCGTGACCGAGTGTTCCTTGGAAGAAGGAGTCGGGATCCGAACCGTTGAAAATGATTGCGTGTCCGGTGTTGTGTCGAGCGCTACGGTAGTCATGGTGCCAGGCACGTGGGTGTTTGAATCCGCGCTAGCGAAGTGCACGGAGGCCAGATTCATCCGGCTCGTCGAAGATTCTGTAGTCGCAGAGACGTAGCCGGTGCGCTCGTTCGGGTTAGGAGTTGCCGAAGAGCCTTCTGTGGAAGAAATGCCGGCGACGCTAGCGGCGATCGCGGTGGGGGTAATGCTTAATGCCTCAACTGGGGTTACCGCCTGGAACTGAAGCAAAAACGCAGCAACGGCTAATACCATGAGAAGGGGTCTCCTGTTACTCGCCTAACGCAGAAGAGATTGCACGGACTGGACCATCCAGCCGCTCCCCGGCGGACATTGGATTCGCGGCACTTAACCGAAGGGCAGGCTCGAACTAGCTGATTTTCGGGAGTTCTCGGGCCCTGGAAAGGAAAAGCGTTTCCTTCGACTAGTACCGGGGTTACCACTCCTAAGTTCCTGATTTGGAACAAGGTAGGGCGAGGAGGTTCGCAGCAGTTTCGCTATTTCCTGCGACGCCTAGCTGGCTTTGAGCGTTTTGAAACTGTCGTGGGCGGCGCGGATCGTTTGGTCTATGTCCGTGTCGGTGTGAGCAGCCGAGACGAAAAGGGCTTCGTATTGCGAGGGAGGCAGGAAGATGCCGCGTGCCAGCATCGCTTGAAAAAATTTCGCAAACTGAGCCGTGTCGGATTTCTTAGCGTCCGAATAATTGCGGAGGGGACCTTTTGCAAAGAAAATCGTGAGAAGTGAGCCCGCAACACTGACTACGCCTTCGACGCCGGATTGTTTTAGACCAGCGCGCAGGCCTTCGGCCAATCGCTCCGTCCTGCTGTTCACCGCTTCGTAAAATCCGGACGGTTCGAGTTTCGGCAAAGTTGCGAGGCCGGCACGCATCGCGAGTGGGTTGCCCGAAAGCGTGCCCGCCTGATAGACCGGCCCGAGTGGCGCGACGCGTTCCATGATGTGCCGTTTGCCGCCATACGCCGCCACGGGCAAACCGCCGCCGATAATTTTCCCCATCACCGTGAGATCGGGATCGATCTTGTAGACTTGCTGAGCGCCGCCGTAGGCCATGCGGAATCCGGTAATCACCTCATCGAAAATCAGCAAGGCGCTTTCGCGCCTGGTGATTTCGCGCAGTCCTTTGAGGAAGCCGGGAGCAGGCGCGACTACGCCCATATTTGCCGCGACGGGTTCGACGATGATCGCCGCAATTTTCTGAGGATGCTGGCGGAATAATGTTTCAACGCTTCCGATATCGTTGTATGGCGTGTTCAGCGTGAGCCGCGCGAATGCGTCGGGCACGCCCGGACAGGAGGCGATGCCGAGCGTGGCGAGACCCGAGCCTGCCTCCGAAAGGAATCCGTCGGAATGTCCGTGATAGCAGCCTTCGAATTTAATTACCAGGTCGCGTTCGGTGAAAGCGCGCGCCAGACGAACCGCGGACATGGCTGCTTCCGTGCCGGAACTCACAAAGCGCACCATCTCGACCGAAGGAATCGCGCGAGTTATTTTTTCGCCCAGCTCGATTTCGAGCGGTGAGGTCATTCCGTAGCTGGTGCCGCGTGCGGCCTGGTCGGAAACGGCAGCGACCACATCCGGATGCGCGTGGCCCAGGATCAATGCACCCCAGGAGCAGACATAATCTAGATATTCCTGACCGTCCACATCGTAAAGACGCGTGCCTGCGGCATGATCAATCACGAGCGGCGAGCCGCCGACCGCGCGAAATGCTCGCACGGGGCTATCCACTCCGCCGACCAGCGTTTTCTTTCCGCGCTCAAAGATTTCCGCGGATCGCGGACGCGCATCTCGCACGCTACCATCCACTTTTTCCTTTGCGCTGTTCACCGTTTCGCTCGCCATGCCTGCTCGTTAGCTCCTAGCATGCCGTCAGCCAGCGCGCAGCGTCCTTCGCGTGATAGGTCAATATCGTTCCGGCGCCGGCGCGCTGAATGCCCGTCAGAATCTCCAGCACCACGCGCTTCTCGTCGATCCAACCATTTATAGCCGCAGCCTTCACCATCGAGTACTCTCCGCTCACGTTGTACGCAGCCACCGGGACGTCAAATTGCTCGCGGACGCGATGAATCACGTCCAGGTACGGCATCGCGGGCTTGACCATGATGATGTCCGCGCCTTCTTCGATATCGAGTGCGACCTCGCGCAACGCTTCGCGGGCATTTGCGGGATCCATCTGATAGCTGCGCCGGTCGCCGAATTGCGGCGCGGATTGCGCGGCTTCGCGGAACGGTCCATAAAAGGCCGAGCAATATTTTGCGGCGTAGGAAAGAATGGCGACATCTTCAAAACTATTTTCGTCAAGCCGCTGGCGAATGGCGGCGACACGCCCGTCCATCATGTCCGAAGGTGCGACAATGTCTGCTCCGGCTCGTGCGTGGGAAAGCGCCGCGTCTGCCAGCACGATCAGGGTCGGATCGTTCAGCACTTCGCCATCTTTGATCACGCCGCAGTGGCCGTGGCTCGTGTATTCGCAGAGACAGACATCCGTGATCACTAGCAAGTTGAGCTTCGCCTTGCGAATCGCTGCGATCGAACGCTGCACTGCACCGTGCGCTGCTGCGGCTTCGGTGGCGAGTTCGTCTTTGTGTTCCGGCAGCCCGAACAGAATAACGGCAGGGATTCCAAGATCGGCGACTTCACGGCATTCTTCGACAATCCGATCGGGGGATTGCTGATAGATGCCCGGCATTGAGCTGACTTCCTTGCGGACCTTGTTTCCGGGGCACGCAAACATCGGGTACACCATGCCGGTGGTCGTCAGCCGTGTTTCGCGGACGAGCCCGCGCAGCACCTCGTTGCGGCGCAAGCGGCGTGGACGATGAACTGGAAATGTCATGCATGCCTCACTGTCGATGTCTGCCGCTGATAATGCTTGGCGATGGCGTCGGCCAACCCGGCCGAGGACGAATCGTTCGATTCGATGGCGACGCGCACGCCCGCTTCACGTAATGCCCGCGTGGTGGTGGACCCGATTGTGGCGAATTGAATTCGATTCGAAAGCGCTGCTAGTTCCGAGGACGGCACTAATACTGCCAGATTGTGAAATGCCGAAGGGCTGGCGAAAACGATCGCGTCGATTTCAGAGTGGCGAACGCTCGTCAGTATTTCATGATCGAGCTTTTCCGGCCGCAGTGTGCGATATGCGACTACTTCGGTTACGCGAGCGCCGGTTTCGCGCAGGGCCGATGGCAGGCGATCGTCCACCCGGTCGCTGCGCGGCAGCAGAACTTCCTTGCCGGCCATGGAATCGCGGAGCTCTACGGCGAGCGATTCACCTGTCTGAGTTTGTGCAACGTAGTCCACTCGCATCCCTTCTGCTGTTATAGCCCGCGCTGTCGCCGAGCCCACTGCAGCCACGCGCGCGCGTACCGCGCCTGGCACCGCTCGCTTGCGGCCAGTTTCTGTCCAGCGGCGGCAGAAGGATCGTACCGCATTCTGGCTGGTGAATAGAATCCAGTCGAATTCGGTGAGGCGCTCGAGCGCTGCGTCGAGCTCGGCAGGACTTTCGGGCGGCGCGAAACGAACGGTCGGCAGCAAAAATACTTGTGCGCCCAACGATTCCAGCGCGCTTACCAACTCCCCTGCCTGCTCCGGTGCGCGCGTGATGACAATTCGCTTGCCAGCGAGCGGCCCTGACGCGTCTGATTTATTGCGACTGACCAACGGACCTTCCTGCGAGACGAAGAAGCCTATCGGCTCCGGCGGCGAGAAGTTCGTCGGCCATGGCTCGCCCGAGAGATTCAGCTTCCAATACTGACACGCACTTTTTTTCGCCACGGCGTCGGATGGATTCGGCGCCGTCGGCGGAAAGGACGCAAGCATCCAAGATCATCGCCTCGCCTTCGAACCGCGCCCAAGCACCCAGCGGCAAGCGGCAGCCGCCTTGAAGTTCAGCAAGCAGCGCGCGCTCGGCTTTTACCGCGCGCATCGTGTCTTTGTCCACCAACTTGTCGAGAAACTTGAACTCATCTTCGCGCTGCTCGAAAAATTCGATGCCGAGCGCGCCCTGGCCGACCGCGGGAACCACAACATCTGGCGAGAGAACCTCCGTGATGCGCGACGACAAACCGAGACGATCTATGCCGGCCTTAGCCAGTACGATCGCGTCATATTCGCCGGAAGCGACCTTTCGCAGGCGCGTATCCACATTCCCGCGCAACTCTGCGATGTGAAAGTCCGGCCGGTGCAAGCGAAGTTGCGATGCACGCCTTAGGCTGCTGGTTCCGATTCGCGCGCCGCGCGGCAATTTTTCGAGCGTTTCGCCGCGCTGCGATACCAGTGCGTCGCGCGGATCTTCCCGCTTGAAAACGACGCTCACGCGGCAAACGTCGGAAAGCTCGGTCGGAACATCTTTCATGCTGTGAACGGCGAGGTCGGCGCGCCCGTCGAGCAAGGCGTCTTCGAGTTCTTTGGTGAATATGCCTTTGACACCAATCTGATCGGGTGGCGCCGTCGCAAACTGATCGCCGGACGTTTTGATCACCACGATCTCAGCAGTGATCCCACACGAGCTTTCGAGCGCTTGACGGAAGTGATTGGCTTGCCAGAGCGCGAGGGTGCTGCCACGCGTGCCGATTCGCAGCGGCTTCACTTCTTGCCTTCGTCCAGACCGAAGAGATGCCGTATCGCTTCCAATCCAGCCAGGCGGCCTCGCATTCCTCGGCCGTGGCGCAATTTTTCCTGCGGCTCTTCGAGCAGGCGCTCAATCAATTCTTCGGTGATGTGCGCGATGCGGTCGCGTTCCTGGGGCGAGACGTCTGCCATGTCCTTGAGCTTCTCGCGGATGATGAGTTCGCGGTGCTTGTGGAACTGGTCGCGCAGATCGTTGACGATCGAGCCGGCCTCGAGCGCCCCGCGCCAGGCTTCGAATTTGTCTATGTGCTCGGCGATGATCGCTTCCGCGCGCGGGATTTCGGATTCACGGGCTTTTTTATTCTGTTCGACGATTTCTCCGAGGTCGTCAATGTTGTAGAGGTAGAGATTATAAAGTCCGGACGCGTTATCGGCCACGTTGCGCGGAACGCCGAGGTCCACCACGAAAACCGGGCGGCCCGAGCGGGCGGCAATCGCACGCTCCAGCATCTCGCGGCTGAGCACCGGGCCGGTTGCACCCACGGATGTGACCAGAATGTCGGGAGCACCAAGTACAGATTCAAGTGATTCCCACGCCACTGCTTCGCCACCGACGCGCTGTGCCAGTTCCGCAGCGCGATCGAACGAACGATTGATCACGCGCAGATTCCCCATGCCGCGATTGCGCATGTGCTCGACAACTTGTTCCGCCACCGCGCCAGCGCCCAGAATTAAGGCGGAATGCCCTTTGAGGTTGCCGAAAACACGTTCCGCTAGTTTTACGCCGGCGAGCGCCACAGACATCGGCCGCGCGCCCACTTCAGTTTCGCTGCGCACGCGCTTACCGACTTCGAGCGCGCCCTGGAAGATGCGATTCAGCACGGGTCCTGTGGCGCCGTGATCGAGCGCTTGATTGTAAGCCGTGCGCAACTGCCCAAGAATTTCCGCTTCGCCGAGCAGCATCGAATCGAGGCCCGCGGCAACCCGGAAAAGATGTCGCACAGCGTCGGGTCCGGTCCAGCGATAGAAGCGGCCTTCGAGCTCGCCGCGCGGGATGCGATGGAACGATGTGAAATACTCTTCCATCGCTTCGGCGGCCGATGGCGCGAGATCGCCGGGGACGCCGTAGAGTTCGCTGCGATTGCAGGTGGAAATCACCACGGCTTCTTCGAGAATTCCGCGGTCCCGCAGTTCGTCGGCTGCTTGCAGGGCCTGTTGCGATGAAAACGCAATGCGCTCGCGTAGCTCAACCGGAGCGGTCCGATGATTGCAGCCGATAAGAGCCACACGAATGCGTATTGCTCCGGCCCGATTCGGATTGGTTGCCGTCGTCGTCATCAGAGGAAGCGGTGGAACCTGGTGAAATACAAATTCACAAATGTATAGCTGAAAAGAACCATCAGGAAATTAAACGAGCATAGCAGCGCTGCCCGTGCGCCACGCCAGCTCGCGTTCCGGGAAAGCAGCAAATAGGCGACGTAAACTCCCACGATTGCCAACGTGATGATCACTTTCGGATCGCCCAGCGAATAACCGCCGCTCAGCCGATGCTCCCAGGCGAGGCCCATCGCCACGCCAAACCCCAGCGCGACGAGGCCAACGTACACACTGCTGCGTGCCATGCGATCCAGCACGTCCAGCGCTGGGAACCGCCAGAACGGGACGCCCAGCCTCCGCGAGCGCAGCAAGCGGTCTTGGACGAGATAGATCACGCTAAGCACAAAGGAAAGCGCAAACGCCGCGTACGCCCAAGTATTCAGCGTGACGTGAAATGCAAACATCGGCCCGCGAGGCACCGAGGGGGCTGGAAGCGAATGCGGCGTGAGCACATCGAGCAGCACGATCCAGCAAACCAGAAGCAACGTCACGAACGCCCCAACGGTGCGCTGACGATGGAATACTTCCAAGGCGAGGTACGTAAGCCCGAGCAGCCAAGCAAAAAGCGACATCGAGCCATACAAATCGTCGTAGGGGACGGTGTGCAGCGCGAGCGAACGTTGATAAAGCTCCCCATACTGAGCCGCGATTCCTGCCGCGAGAAGGAGCGAGGCCAGGCGCCCGATCCAAAGATTGGGCACATACAGATTTCTGGCATAGAAGAAAAAACTCGCAAGATACAGTGCCAGGCTCAAAACGCCCAGAAGGTGTGTCGTCAACAGCGAAAACTCCCCTAACGGCCTGCCGATTATAACTCTTATGATGCGCCAATCGCGCGGGCGTTGCGCTGTCTGGTTCCTGCCGGGTCCCGTTGCCCGGATGTGCGCGTCCCAACCCCTTCTGATATCATGACTTGGAATCTATGATCCCTGTAGAAAACCGTAGAGAGCTGTTCCTGCGCGCCTGCCGCTTTGAACCGGTCGAGCGCGTTCCGGTGTGGATCATGCGCCAGGCGGGGCGATACCTTCCGGAATATCAGGCTGTGCGCAAGAATTATTCGTTTTTGCAGATATGCAAAACTCCTGACGTCGCGGCGGAAGTTTCGCTACAGCCCTTTCGCGTTCTGGATGTGGACGCCGTCATCGTTTTTTCCGACATATTGATTGTTGCGGAAGCGATGGGGTTGCCACTGGATGTGCCGGATTCAGGCCCAATCCTATCGAATCCCGTGCGAGATTTGGCGGCTGTACGGCGCTTGCGCGATTTTGACCCCGAGCGCGAGACGCGATTCGTTGGCGATGCGATTCGTCTCATTCGTGAAGAAGTGGGACCTGACGTGCCGGTGATTGGCTTCGCCGCTGCCCCTTGGACGCTCGCTTGTTACATGATCGAGGGCCAAACGCGTGGCGACATTTCGTGCGCCAAGCAGATGTTGCGCTCGGAACCTGAAATTGTGAGGGAACTCCTCGAGCGCGTCGCGGGTGCCACCGCGCAGTATTTGAAATCCCAAATCGCGGCCGGCGCGGCAGTCCTTCAACTTTTTGACACGTGGGCAGGGGAACTCAGTCAAGCGGATTATGATGCGTTCGAGCTCCCTGCGACCAGAATGGTTTATGAGTTGCTCGGCCACTCGAGTGTTCCGAAGATTTTGTACGCAAAGGGCTCAGGGCATTTGCTCGAAGGCCTAGCGCGATCGGGTGCGGACGTGGTGAGCATGGATTGGCGTACGGATTTGGCAGAAGCTCGTCAGACGCTTGGCCGCAACGTGGCATTGCAGGGTAACGTGGATCCCGCGATTTTGCTTGGCACCCAATCTGCTGTGCGTCAGGCGGCGCAGGCTGCCGTGGAAAAAACGGGCGGTCTTGGGCATATTTTGAATCTGGGCCACGGAATTCTGCCAACGACTCCCGTTTCCAATGCGAAAGCATTCGTGGAAGCGGGCAAAGCAGCCCGAGTGCCGGCGCGCGCGGAAATCGGTTGAACGGATCAGATATGGCGGACGCAACGAGGAAAGCGGTGGACAAATTCGAGGTCGGGCAGCTCACCGACGCCACTTTGGAAAAATATAATCGCCCCGGCCCGCGCTATACGAGCTATCCCACAGCTCCTGTCTGGAAAGATGATTTTGGTCCCGACGATCTTGAATCCTTCTATGCGCGTGCCGAGGAAAAGGCCACGCCGCTTTCGCTCTATATGCATATCCCCTTTTGCGAAAGCCTCTGCTTGTTTTGTGCGTGCAACGTCTCCATTCAAAAAGACAAGAAAGTCGCAATCCCCTATCTGGAGGCGCTGAAACGCGAGATTGATCACGTCAGCCGACATGTTTCCAAAAAGCGTCCGGTGATTCAATTTCATTGGGGCGGCGGCACGCCGACTTATTTGACACCCGCGCAGCTGGAAGACCTCTTTTGTTACGCGCGCGAGCGGTTTTCATTTTCACCCGACGCCGAGATCGGAATTGAAATTGATCCGCGCGTCACCAATCGTGCGCATCTGGAAAGCCTTCGGCGTCTCGGGTTCAACCGCCTCAGCATGGGCATTCAAGATTTTCAGCCGAAGGTGCAGGAAACGATTCACCGCGTGCAGCCTTACGATCTCACCCGCGATCTAATTATTGCCGCCCGAGAGCTGGGATTCGAAAGCCTCAACGTTGACCTAATTTATGGTCTCCCGCATCAAACCGCTGCGAGTTTTAAAGACACGATTGACCGTACCCTGACGCTTGTCCCGGACCGCGTCGCGATGTTCAGTTATGCGCACGTGCCGTGGTTGAAGAAGCAGCAGGGCTCGTTTCAGATGTATCTACCCGAAGGCATGGAGAAGTTCCGCATTTTCCGCGTAGGCCTCGAACGGTTTCTCGATGCAGGATATTTGTACATCGGGATGGATCATTTTGCGCGGCCTGGTGACGAGCTTGCGATTGCCCAGCAAAATCGCACGCTACACCGGAATTTTCAGGGTTATACGACGAAGGCGGGCGCGGACCTCTACGGCATGGGTGTGAGCGCCATCAGTTCGATCGGCGAAGCTTACGCGCAAAATCGCCGTGAGGTTCCGGCTTATCAGGAGACCGTCGGCGCGCGCGGAATCGCCACCATGCGCGGCTATCGCCTGTCGGCGGACGGCTGGCTTCGCCGCGCAGTGATCGGTAGGCTGCTGTGCCACACCGTGATTCCGAAACACGAGGTCGAGCGGCAGTTCGCGATATCTTTCGACGAATATTTTGCGTCCGAACTGACGCGGCTCGAAGAAGCCCGTGACCAAGGACTGGTCGCGCTCGATTCAGGTCAAATTAGGGTCACTTCTCTCGGCCGCATTTTTATACGCAACATCGCGATGACCTTCGATCGCTACCTCCACGAACAACAAATGGACCAGCGGCCGCTTTTCTCGAAGACGCTCTGACGAGCCGCGCAGATGCCAAATCCGACAAGAGTGGCCGTGATTGGTGCGGGGATTTCCGGATTGGCCTGTGCGTACCGTTTGCACCAATCGGGTGTCGACGTCGCTCTTCTGGAGTCTTCCGATCGCCCGGGTGGTCTGATTGATACCGTCGAGAAGGATGGGCTTGTTTTTGAAGCGGGGCCCCAGAGTTTTCAGGGTACTGATGCTCTGCTCGAGCTAATCCGCGAGCTCGGCATTGAAGGTGAGCTACAAAAGGCCGACCCTCGCGCACCGCGATACGTTTTTCTTCACGGGCATCTGCGCAAAATCCCGATGTCGCCGCAGACCCTGCTTGCTTCTTCGTTGCTCCGCCCCGGATCGCGCTGGAAAATTGCAACGGAAGCTTTCAAGCGCACAAAACCGCCAAGCGAAGAGGAGACGGTAGCAAATTTCGTTCGGCGCAAATTTGGACACGAAATTCTGGAATACCTCGTCGCGCCGTTCGTTTCCGGAGTGTACGCAGGGGATCCGGAACAATTGAGCCTGAAGGCTGCGTTCCCCTCGCTCGACGAGTGGGAACGCGAATACGGCAGCGTCCTGCGCGGAGTAATGAAATCTCGGCCGCCAAAGGCAAAAGGCGGCGGTCCGCCATCGCTTTGCTCGTTCCGGCGCGGCGTAGCCGCTCTGCCGCGCGCAATGGCTGACAGCCTTGGTGAGCGTCTCCAGACGGGAACAGCGGTGCTCGAAATTCGCCGTGGAGCTGACGGCGGCCCCTATGAAATTCGTGCGCGTCGGCAGGGCCGCGAGCAACACGCGTCCGCGAGCGCGGTTGTCGTTGCCGCACCCGCGTACGCCGCCGGAACGATGCTCGCTTCTTCCGTGTCCTCGCATCTCGCGCACATCCTCTGCGGCATTCCGTATGCGCCGGTGGCTGTTGTCGCGGCTAACTATTATCGCCAGCAGGTCGGCGATCCGCTCGAAGGTTTCGGATTTCTAGTCCCACGCAGCGAAAAAATACGGACGCTCGGCACGGTGTGGAATTCGTCGCTTTTCCCGGGCCATGCTCGTGAAGGCACCGTGACGATGACGAGCTTTATCGGCGGCGCTACCGATGTAGACGTCGTAAAGCGTTCCGAACAGGAGATTGCGCGACTCGTCCAGGACGAAAATGCACGCATCTTAGGGATCACCGGGCCACCGATCGAAACCGTGGTCTGGGGATATCCGCGCGCACTGCCGCAGTACAATCTAGGCCACGGGCATATCGTGGAAGCCATTCGTGAAATAGAACGTCAGACGCCGGGACTATTTTTTGCCGGGAATTATCTGGAAGGCCCCGCGATCGGAAAGTGCGTCGAGAATGGATTTCACGCGGCGGACGCGGTCACAAAATATCTGCAATCGCTTTGATGCGGACGCGCGAGCCTCGGGGTCAGGCGAAACCGCGCTGGAGGTTACGGGCGCACACTTTAGACAATCTCACAGGCTTCTACGCATCCGCCAACGGAAGCTTGTGGCGCATCTGCAATCGCACGCGGCGGCGTTCGCCAGCTTCGCGGTAACGCCGGCGCTCATCCTCGGTTTCTAGAATCAGCGGCGGCACGCGATGAGGTTGGTGATTCGCATCCAGTGCCACAAACGTGACATATGCTGTGCTGGTGTGGCGCCGCTCGCCAGTCAAGATATTTTCCGCAAATACTTTCACGCCAACTTCCATCGACGTGTTGAATACGCGGTTCACGCTCGACTTCAGGACAATCCACTCCCCCACGCGAATGGGAAACCGAAAATCGAGATAGTCTACCGAAGCGGTGACCACGTGGCTGTTGGAATGGCGATTCGCCGCCAGAGCACCGGCAATGTCAATCAGGTGCATCACCCGCCCACCCAGCATGTTGCCCAGCAAATTGGCGTCGTTCGGCAGGACGATTTCGACGATCTCGGAGGACGATGCCTTGACCGGCTTGCCCGGCAACGCATTGCCAGCGGTGGGCTTGGCAGATTCCTTTGTGCTCGGTTTCGTTTTCTTTACCATTGGCTCGAACCAATCGCCGCGTGAAACGGAAACATGCGCTATCGTGCGCGCTTGGCGGGGGCGCTCAAGCCCGCTATAATACGCGTTTTGAGCCTATGACCCAAACGCAGAAGTCGCGACGCGAAGTTTTGGAACAATTTGTGGCTGAAAAACCAACCGACGCATTCGCGCGCTACGGTCTGGCGCTGGAATGTATGAAAGTCGGCGACAATGATGCCGCTACGGACCATTTCGAAAAGCTGCTGGACGCAAACCCCAGCTACGTCGCTGGCTACTTTCAATTCGGACAGCATTTATCACGCATCGGAAAACTAGAACAGGCGCGCAAACTCCTCTCCGATGGTATTCTGGTGGCTCAGAAGGCAGGAGACATGCACGCGCGAGATGAAATGCAAGCCGCGCTGGCGTTGATGCGCTAGTCTCACGCAGATCACACGAGTGCGGGTCGCAGCTGACAGTTATGAGAGCCAATCGTATTCCGCTTTTCCCCCTGAACGTAGTGCTGTTTCCAGGCGCCACTCTCCCGCTTCACATTTTCGAGCAGCGCTACAAAGTGATGATCGGCCACTGCCTCCGCAAGAGCCATGAGTTTGGAATCATTCTGGTCAGCGAGAGAGGCGCTGCCACGCTCGGGTGTACCGCAGCGATCATGCGCAAGATCAAGGACTATCCGGACGGTCGCATGGACATCCTGACCCAAGGGCGCGCCGTATTCCGGGCGTTGCAACTGCTGCAGGAAAAGGAGTACCACGAAGCGATCGTCGAATACCTGCCGGAGCCCGCGGCGCCGCTGCACGAATCCATAGATGACTGCGAGGAAGCGGGCCTTGTGGGGCTGTTTCAGGAATGTCATTCGTTGATTCACGGCCAGCTCTGGGTGACGACCGGCCGACAGCCGCTGTGGCCGCTTTCTTATCAGCTTGCCTGCCGTTTGCCGATCGAACTCGAAGAAAAGCAAGCGCTGCTCGAAATCAGGTCGGAGCCGCAGCGCCAGGAATTCCTCATGCAATGGATGAATAACCTGCTTGCTCGCGTGGAGCCGCGGCGCCGAGTCCGCCGGAGAGCCGCGGGCAACGGCCACAGCGTGAATTAGCCTATCGAATCAATCCAAACGAAAGTATCGCCGCAGCCTCCGTTCCTCTATAATGAGCGGAGACGCTCGAAATTGAGCGTTGCTTCCGTGGAACTGAGGCCCTCATGACTTCACTGCCGAAAAGCCTGGGTGAACTGCACCGCAGCCAGTGGTCCGAAGAAAGAATCGCGCGCCGAACCGTCCGACAGGAATTGCGTGAAAATTTGATGTGCAAAATGGAAAAGGGCGAAGCGCTCTTTTCCGGAGTGCACGGCTATGACGACACCGTGCTGCCGCAAATCATCAACGCGATCCTGTCGCGGCATCATTTCATTTTGCTCGGGCTGCGCGGGCAGGCGAAATCGCGAATTCTTCGCGGGCTCGTCGGATTTATGGACCCGCATATCCCGGTGGTCGAGGGCTGTGAAATTCATGACCATCCTTACGCGCCACTTTGCCGGGTCTGCCGCGAACGCATTGCCGCGGAAGGCGACGCTACGCCGATCGCGTGGCTGCCGCGTGACCAGCGTTACGTGGAAAAGCTCGCGACGCCGGACGTGACCATCGCGGACATGATCGGCGACGTGGACCCAATCAAAGCCGCGCGCAGCGGAAGAAATCTTTCGGACGAACTCACGATTCACTACGGCCTGTTGCCGCGCGCCAATCGCGGGATTTTTGCAATCAACGAGCTGCCGGACCTCGCTGGAAAAATCCAGGTCGGGCTGTTCAATATCATGCAGGAAGGCGACGTGCAGATTAAAGGTTATCCTGTGCGGCTTGCGCTGGACGTCTTGCTGGTATTCACCGCGAACCCGGAAGACTACACGGCGCGCGGAAAAATAATCACACCGCTGAAAGATCGCATCGGCTCGGAAATTCGCACGCATTATCCGGCCACGGTTGCGGAAGGCATGTCGATCACTTCGCAGGAATCTTGGACCGAGCGCGACAACAGGAAGCGCGTCGAAGTTCCGCAATATGTCCGCGAGATCGTTGAAGAAGTTGCCTTCCAGGCGCGCGAAGATAAGCGCGTAGATCGGCGCTCCGGCGTCAGCCAGCGTCTACCCATAAGCGCGCTTGAAAACGTGTTGAGTAGCGCCGAGCAACGAGCTGTGCGCAGCCGCGATTCCGCGGTAGTGGCGCGCGTCGCAGACGTTTACGCCGCGATTCCTTCCATGACCGGAAAATTCGAGCTGGAATATGAAGGCGAACTTCGTGGTGCCGAGAATATCGCCCGCGAACTGATCCGCGCAGCCATCGGAAAGACTTACACGCAGTATTTCACCGGCGCGAATATGCAACCGGTGATTCAGTGGTTCGAACTGGGCGGCGAACTGAAAATCCCCGCGAATGCTTCCAGTTCCGAAGTAATGGCAGAGCTGAAGAAAATTCAAGGTCTCTTCGATAATTTGAGCGTTCTCGAAGTCAGCCAGAAAGACGACGCCGGAATCGTGGCCAGCGCGGCAGAATTTATTCTCGAAGGTCTTTGGGCGCATAAGCGCATCAATCGTAGCGAGGAGCGCGGGTTTTTCGCGGATGCGCGCAAGACTCCAGAGCCCCGGGATCCGCGAGAGCCGTCCGGCCGCGTGCCGCGCCGGCAATTTAATTGAAGAAATTCAGCGCTAGAGCTGCAGGACTCATGAAATTTACACGTTATTCAAAATACGCGCCCAACGCTGCTGATGATATCGATCTTCAGGAGCTGATGAGCCGACTTTCGGATTTTCTGCTGCAAAGCGGCTTCGAATCCCAGTTCGGAATCTACGAGATGGATTCCGAGCGCTCCCGCGAACAGATGATGGACGAACTTCGCGAAGCCATCCTCCGCGCCCTGCAGGAGGGCGATTTGCTTCCGCCGGAACTGATGGAGCAGATGCTGCAGAATCCCGATCTTTCGCAGAATCAGGAATTGCGCGATATCGTGAATCAAATTATGCAGCGCATGGAAGAGGAAGGATTTATTTCCCGCCCGGACCGGCCCGCGCAGGTCACGCCGCCTCCTTCGCAGACTCCCGGCGGTCAGGTGGGCGAGGCTCAGCCGAACATCGAAGCGCGTTTTGAAATTACCGATAAGGCATTGGATTTCCTGGGATTCAAGACGCTCAAAGATTTGCTCGCGTCGCTCGGCAAGAGCAGCTTTGGACGGCATGATACACGCGACCTCGCGACCGGCGTCGAATCTGGAGGTACCTCAAAGCTTTATGAATTCGGCGACACGTTGAATATGGACATTAGCGGAACGCTTTTCAACGCCGTACAGCGCAACGGCGCGCAAATTCCAATTGAGCTCGATTATCCCGACCTGATGGTTCATCAGTGCGAATACCAAAGTTCCTGCGCCACGGTTTTGATGCTGGATTGCAGCCACAGCATGATTCTGTATGGCGAAGATCGCTTCACGCCGGCGAAGCGCGTGGCGCTCGCCCTGTCACACCTGATTCGGACGCAATATCCGGGCGATTCGCTGCACTGCGTACTGTTCCACGATAGCGCGGAGGAAATTCCGCTCGGCAAGTTGGCTCGCGTGCAGGTTGGTCCTTACTACACCAATACGCGCGAAGGGCTGCGCCTGGCGCAGCGGATCCTCTCGCGGCAGAAAAAGGACATGCGCCAAATTGTGATGATTACCGATGGCAAACCTTCCGCCTTGACGCTCGAAGATGGACGGATCTACAAGAACGCATTCGGCCTGGACCCGCTGGTCGTCACGCAAACGATGGAAGAAGTGGCGAAATGCAAGCGCGCCGGAATCTTGATCAATACTTTCATGCTTTCGAGCGATTACAGCCTGGTCCATTTCGTTCAGAAGATTACCGAGCTCTGCCGCGGCAAGGCCTACTTCACGACTCCCTACACGCTCGGGCAATACCTGCTGATGGATTACGTCGGCAAGAAGACCCGCAATATTCATTAATGCCCCGGTCTTTTGGTGATTCACGGGAGCGTCCCGGCGTGTTTCACGACATCCGATCGTTGCCTGCTGCCCCGATGAGCCTGAAGCGGTACATTCGTTAAATCTTGGAGGGTCCAAATGGCTGCTCTACTTGTAGGAGCTAAGGCGCCGGCGATTTCGCTGCCAAGCACGAACGGAGACAGGGTGACACTCGCAGAGGCGCTCAAGAAAGGGCCGGTCGTTGCCGTGTTTTTCAAGGTCAGCTGCCCGACCTGCCAATTCACGGCGCCGTTCCTTGAGCGGCTGCACGAAACATACGCTGGTCCTAAATTCACGCTGTGGGGTATTTCGCAGGACGATGCTCGAGATACACGCGACTTCTTCAAGGAATTCGATGTCGAGTTTCCTACTCTGATCGACTCCGCTGGCTACCCCGTTTCGAATCAATACGGTATCACCTCCGTTCCTTCGATTTTTCTGATCTCTCCCGATGGCAAAATCCAAGTGACTTCGGAGGGGTTTGCCAAGCGCGATCTCGAGAAGATCGCCGCGGAAGTCGCGCGCGCAACTGGCGCCACCGCGAAAACGTTGTTCAAGCCGAGCGAAATAGTCCCTGAAATCAAGCCAGGTTGAAACTCGAAAAACTAGGTTCCGTCGGAACCGAGAAATAGTTTCGGAAGGCGATCCGTCGTGGTATAGCATTGGCCGGACTGGTGTTGAATCGGCGCACGTGGTGCACTCGAGAGGAGACAGAATGAACGAAGAAGCCTGGCAAATACTGGAAGATAGATTCACCGAGCGGCGGCACGAGGCGTTCGCGCTGCATAAGAATGGATCCCGCGACGCCACGCAAACCTTCGCGGAACTGGTGCGCATCGAGGCGGAGTATATCCAAGCTCTCTACACGCTTTACCAAAAGCAAGGCACTGAGCCGACGCAGGGAGCAGCAGGGGCGTCTGCGTAGAACCTCGTGCAATGCGCCGTGCGAGAAACTGTGGGCGAACGCGATTCCGCTGACCTAATAATCTCATAACGAATCTGTAGATCGGTGGGCGCGATCAGGGCGCAGCAGCCGCTGAAGATGCAGATGAGGTAAGGCGCGCAATCAAAAATTCCATCAGCGCGCGAGGATTGGGATTCGAAGATTTCAGTTGACTATCGGTTTCCGCAAGAGCCAACAAGCCTGCCAGCAAATCCTTCTTTGGGATGCGACGCGCATTGCGGACTGCAGCTTCAGCGGCATCCGGACGCATTCCCAGCGGGCGTGCCGCCTGAAAACCGTTCATGCCCGCGGGTAGATCGCGGGCTTCAATCAGCTTACGGTACATCCAGGCCAGCACACCCACCAAACCGATCGGTGCCTCTCCCTCGCGCAGCAAATTGTCCAGAAATTCGAAAGCATCGGCGCGGCGGCGAGTCGCCAGCATATCGGCGAGCTGCCAAACGGTGTTCTTGCGCGCCTTGGGCACCAGTTCCTCGACGTCCGCAGAGGTGATGCGACCGCGGCGGCCCTGAACATACGCCGCAAGCTTTTGCACCTCGACACGAATGCGTGCCGGCTCACTATTTACAATTTCCGCGAGCAAGTTGGCGGCCGCACGTTCGATTTCCACGTCCAATTCTTTGGCCATTTGTTCGGCGAACGCCGCGGCAGACTCGTTGCCCAGCGTCAATTCGACGATCACCGCGCTTTCGGCGAGCACTTTGTAAAGCCGCTGCCGGTGATCGAGCTTCGGCACTTCGAATACCAGCACCGTGAACGGCGCAGGCTTCGCGAGATATTCCGCGAGGGCCTTCAGCGTGTCTTTGCGCGGATCGTCGCTATCGTCGTCCTCATCATCCGCGTCATCGCCATCCTTGGCGCGCGATTGAATGGACTCTGCGCCATCAACCAGCACCACCTGGCACGAGGCCAGCATCGGCATCGTTTCGGCGCGTTGAAATAATTCGCTCCACTCGCCACCGCGCACGGTGATGCGACCGAGCGCCCAGTCGCGCACCGCTTCTGGCACGTAGGAATCAATAATTTTGTTGCGGCACATTTCGCGCAGATACGGGTCGGTACCTTCCAAAACAATCGCCGGGACCGTCTTGCCTTTGGCCAGCCGCTCGATCAATTTATCCGGCGAAAGTTCGGGCATCAGAAATTCTCCGTCACGTTGGAAACAAGTTGCGCCGCGAAATCGCGGGACATGCGCTCGAGCGCCGGATCCTGCTCTTCGAAGAAGCTCTGCACGTCGGAAGAAATCTGGTATTCGTCGCGAAAAACCATGTCGTTGTTCTGGTACACGGTCTTTTGCGATTGGTTGTCGATGAGTTCGACCTTGGTGTGCACGGTAACCAGCATGGTCGTCACTTGTCCAGTGGTGGCATTAAATAGCATCGGATTCGTTTCGATCGAGAGCACTTCGCCGTGAAGAACAGCGTCGGCGGAGGTGGGATCCTGAACGATGCGATATTTCGTGCGTTGGAGAAATTGCCGGATCACCGCCGCCGTAAAGCGCTGTTCGATGCGGTACCGCGTCGTATCGTTCTTGAATGCGGGAATCGCAACTGTCTTCCACTCGGATGGCAACGCACTTGAGCGGCCCGCAACATGATAGCCACAGCCAACCGGAATCAATGCCGTAGCCAGCGCAACGATCGCGATCAAACTCCTATTGCACAGCCGGTTTCGCAACCAATTCCTCCGCGATGCGCGCGGCGTTCACGGCCGCTAGACGCAGGTTATCGGCGACGCCCCAAATCCATACGCCGCCGGCAACGCTGGGGTCAGGCTCAACGCGCGCGATATGGATTTCGTTCTCGCCGGCCACACTGACGTTGGTCGGCCCGGGATCTCCTGCCACGCCGACCTTCACACCTAGACTCGCAAAAGCAGCTTCGAGTTGCTCGCGGTGCGGAGGCGACTCAAATTCCGCGTAAGCAGCGACGGCATATCCGTAAAATACCGGCGCCTGCACCAATTGCAAGGCGGGAACTGCCACGCGACTGGCGAGGTATGCAGATGTGTCGCGCGCGATTGCAGCGCGCAGCTCTGCGAGTGTCGGCTTGCTTTCCTCTCCGTATCCCGCAAGCAGGTTGAACGCTACCTGCGCATCAAAAACTGGCTGCGCGATTGGACGGAAGGAAAGCAAGTTGGCGGTTTGACTCTCCAGTTCGTCGACGCCCGCCTGATCGCGCTCAGAAACCGGTGGGAACAAGAGCAAGACTGTTCGCATCGGCGACAATTTTGAGAGCGCTGCCGCAACTGTGCACGCGACAATTACGCCAGAGCCGGGCGAGGAGTAAGAGTTTGATGTCGCTCGGTTCGCGGCGTGCGAACCGGGCGCAGCGCCTTCAGTCGCATGCGACCCGGGATGCGGCAGCAATACCGTCGAAAGCGCGGGAATCCACGACGTAGATTGGCCACTGGCCGCGAGAGTTCCTGTGAGATCGATGACTGTCGCGCCGCAGCGCTGCGCGGCTTTCCAATTCTGTTCCGCGTCCATCTGTGATCCCGCAAAAAACGCGAAGCGCGCGCCCTCGAAGCTCTCCTCGTCCAGCGCACGAATGAAGGTAGGTTCGCCGCCGGCCTCTGTAAGCGTGCCGGCCACCACCGGCTCGTCAAGCAACACAATATCGCTCGCGGGAAAATTGCGCTCTTCGAGAACGAGCTTCAGTTCCTTGCCACGCAAGGAAGACGCGCCCACGATGGCAACGCGATTCGATAGTTCGTGCCCGGAGGGCATGTTCTAAGCGGGCCGCGAAGCAAGCCGGTGCCGCACCGTGCGCACAAGCTGCATGACTGGACCGTGAGCAGTATAAACAGCAGTGACGAGCAGAAGAGTCTGATGGGAGAAATAAACGACAGCGCCAACGAGAAGAGCCAGCAAAACCACGGCGAGCGACGGCTGGCGACGCGTCAACGGCAAATCCTTAAAGCTGAAATAGCGGATCGTGCTGGACATCAATACACCCAGCCCCACGACCAGTGCGAGCCATAGGAACGAAACTCGAACATCCTCCAGGGGATGTCCGTGCGCAAAATGAACAGTAGCCGCAATCATTCCTGCGGCGGCCGGTGTGGGCATTCCGGCGAAGTAACGATTGCCCCCCGGCGCCATGCCATGAATATTGAATCGGGCCAGACGCCACGCGCAGCAGGCGACAAAGACAAAACCGATAAGCCATCCGAGTTGCGTGAGATGGAGCGCTTCGGGGGCGTTTGCGGCCGCTGCAGCGCGAATTCCCCAAGCGTACGCCAGAAATGCGGGCGCGACGCCGAAGCTGACGATGTCCGCAAGCGAATCGAATTCCTTGCCGAACTCGCTCTCGGTCTTCATGGCGCGAGCGATTCGTCCATCGAGCGAATCGAAAAGCCAGGCCAGGCCGATGGCCATGGCCGCGTTGTCGAAATCAGTGATTTTTCCGTCGAGGGTCGCGAGGATGGCGTAATACCCGCAAAGCATGTTGGCAACGGTAAACGCGCTGGGGAGGATATAAACGCCGCGCCGGAGACGATGATTGCGGAAAGGGCGGCGCGCACTTTCTTCGTGTCCGATGGGATCTATGCCGTTAAATTCCATTTCGCCAGTATGCTTTCGCCCCCTTTGACTTTCTGCCCACGCCTCACAATCACGTCTGTTGCGAGAGGCAACCAGACATCCACACGCGAGCCGAAGCGAATCAGGCCAACGCGCTCGCCCATCGCAACTTCTTCGCCTTCGCGTTTCCAGCATATCACGCGCCGCGCGATTGCTCCGGCGATTTGTTTGAAGACCAACGGGCCTGCGGGAGTATGAATGTAGATAATGTTCTGTTCATTTTCGCGGGACGCCGCCGAGCGCAGGGCCGCGTAGAAGCGCCCTGGGCGATAAACCAAGTCGGCGACGCGTCCACCTGCCGGTGCGCGCTGGACGTGCACATCCCAGATCGAAAGAAATATGCTGATGCGATGACCGACGACGGAATCGAGCATCTCATCCACGATCTCGACGACGCGACCATCCGCCGGAGATACGATCAAACCGGCATCGGACGGAATGCTGCGCTGCGGATCACGGAAAAAATAGAAAATGAAGAGCCCGAGAAAAATCAGAATTCCTCCGGGCCATTTCCAGCCGGGGATAAGGCACAGCGCGCCCACAATCAGCGGCGGCAGTGCAAATCGGTATGCGTCCTTAACCATGAATTGAGTGGGTTCCTTGGTTCGCAGAAGCACACCGGATGCGCAAGCTTCCGCTTCGCGAACGATTGCGGTTCAGATGATAAATGAATGCACCAGTATTGTACGACAGAAGTTCGCGGACGGTTGGAGGGTTAAACGATGAAACTGGTCAGTGATGGACCATTTGACTGTGGTAACTGGCCACAATCAGCTCCATCATGTCCTTGAGGTGCAGTTTCATTTTCTTGAGCGATACTTCCATTTCGAGGTCTTCCACGTTCCAGTAGGATTGTCCGACGAGTTGCTGAAGCTGGGATTCACAGCGGGAGTGTTCTTCGAAGAGCTTGCGGTACTCCTGGTTCGATTCCATCAGGGCCTGCCGGATATCGTGCGTCGTAATCGGCATTCGTTCCCTCCAGGTTGGATTGGCGTTCACATAATCGTAACAATTAGCACAGTTGGCCTGTGGAAGCCAATAGGCAAGATTTGCTAGTCGGGATTCAACGTGGAACACAGTCTTTGAAGGCACGATCTACTCATCTTCGACGAAGTTCCGGGGCGATCATTGCGTCAAGACTTCGTCCGCGACGCTCGACAGAATTGCCCAAATGCGATCGAGCCAGTCGCGGTGCTCCGGCTTCATCAACACCGAACGCAGGCACAGGACCGTTTCGCGGCCGGAGCGGGCGGCGACGCTTTGGAGGGACGCGAAAAATCGTGCTGGCAAGTGAATCAGCGCAAGATGCAGATCTTGCTTCGCGGCCGCGTCGAAGACGCGTTGCGACAATTCTGAAATTTCAGTGGCGGAATTCGCGCGAGGTGCCCAAACCACGATGTCGAGTTCCGGGGCCAAAGGCGCCAGCCATCGCGTGTCGCTCACGAGTCGCTGCCAAAACTGCGCTGCGGCATCTCGGTTTGCCTCGAGCATGGCGGCGAATTCCCCGCCCCGAACCAATGGCAGCAAGCGTTGGGTGGCCCATAGTGCGACGGCCGAAGCCCCCGGACGGGAACATTCCAGGCTAATTTCTCCCAGATGCAGGTCGGAAGAAGTGAAATACGTGTACGGGGATTCGTGCTTGTAGATGGCTCCTACGCTGGGATCGCGAAAAAGAACGCAGCCGCAACCATACGGCTGCAGCCCATGCTTGTGCGGGTCAATGACGACCGAATCCGCGTGGCCGATCAAATCGTAGCTAGCGCGAGTTTCGGCAGTGAGATTCGCGGCCAGCTTGAAATACCCGCCATAAGCTGAGTCCACGTGCACGCGAAATCCGTAGCGGTCGCACAGATAAAGAATTTCTGGCAACGGATCAACGGAACCCGTCCCGGTAGTTCCCAGAGTCGCGACGACACAGCCGACGTCACCGGTTTCGAGCATCCTTTTCAGAGCCTTCACGTTCATGCGGCCGTGACGGTCCGAAGGCACTTCTGCAAACGGCAATTGCAGAACGGAGGAAATGCGCTGATGCGTGTAATGCGCTTGGTCCGACGCCAGGATTTTCTTTCCAGGCTGAAGCTGTCCCGCGACCCAAAGCGCCTCCAGATTGGCCATGGTGCCGCCTCCGCAAAGATGGCCTAGAAATTCCTTCCAGCCGAACATCTCCGCGATCTGCGCAACGGCCTCTTTCTCCATGGCGGAACTGGCGCGACCGCCATCGAGAGCGTGATTGTTTGGATTGATCCAAGTGGCCAGCGCATAGGCCGCGCGCGCGATCGGATGCGGAGGCTTCAGCATCTGTCCTGCATACAAAGGATGGAAATATGGGTAATTGTCCTGCATTTTCGCCGCGACTTCGGTCATTACCGCTGCCAATCGTGAATCCTGCGCGAAATCATTGGAAATCGCCGGCAACGATGCGAACCTGTCGTCCAGCTTTTTCAGGGCGTCTCTTACAAGTTGCAGGCTAGTTTCTTCCAGATGCACATTGCCCTCGTTCATGTCGTTCGCCGCTTACAGTATCAGATTGACTGCGTGTTTTGGGTCGCCGGGGATTAACACAAGGCAATGGATTGCACGCACGGACTTACCCGAGCGTCGCTGTGAGCAGCAGCGCGTCTTCGATGGGGGCCGTGTAGTAACGCGCGCGCCGTCCCACGACTTCAAATCTGTGCCTCTCGTAGAAATGCAACGCGGCTAGATTCGACGCGCGCACCTCGAGAATAGCGTGCGCCGCTTGGAAGGCGTGCGCCCAATCGAGTGCGCCGCGCAGAAGCTCCGCGCCAATTCCACGACGGCGGTCATCGGCCCGTACGGCGAAATTCAAAATCTCCAGATCGCTTGTCACTCGCCGCCCAACCAGAAATCCGATTACTTCACCGTTTTCTTCCGCCACCCAGCCGGCCATCTCGCCCCTCGCGACGCGGTCGTAATCCCACACAGTCCACTGCGCAATTTCAGGGCACACAGCTTGAATCGCCAGCACCCACTCAATGTCGCGAGATTCCAGCGCTCGAATCATGCGGGCGGCTAGCGGTCCTTCCACTTCATTTCGGCGTCCGTGCGCCGTACATAGTTTGCATCCAACGTTAATGCGTCGCTGACCTCACCGCGCAGCCCACGCTCGTACCCGATGCGTCCGATAAATGGAGCAAGCACGCCTGAAACCGTCTCGACCACCGCGAGACCTGGCTCGAAGTGCGGGGCAAGTGCGGAGACGACCTCGTGGTCTGGGGTGACGAGCGTCAGAGTGTAATCGCGCACCTCCCCGCGCAACTTTGTTATGAATTCTTGGGGGGTTACCACGAACTCTTCGCCGTCTAGCGCCAACCCGACGTCCGTCCGACGGTAAAAGCCGAAATAAACTTGCCCTCGGCGGGCATCCAGCACCGGCACCACAACGGGAGTCGTTACCCCCGATTGGATTGCCACCGCTTCCAGAGCGCTGATCCCAGCCACGGGCTTGTTGTAAACCTCCGCCCAGCCCTTTGCAGCGGTCAGCCCCACGCGCAGCCCTGTGAACGACCCAGGACCCGCGGAAACCGCGAATAAATCGAACTGATCGAGCCTGAGGGATAGGTCATTCAGCAGAAATTCCAGATGGCGGAACATCCGCGACGAGTAGTTTTCCTCCCCGCGCGTCGAAATAACCCCCATTGTTGTGTGATCTCGCAGAACGGCGACGCTTCCGAAAGGCGAAGAGGTATCCAAGGCGAGGATGAGCACGAGCACAATTATAGGGCAATTTCGGGGCCAATCTTACTGAAAACATTCGATTTCTCGCTTCTGAGACGCCCTCCAAAGCCACCTATTTATCTTGACGTTTATGACGCATGTGCCTAAACTTTCAATATGCTTTTCGGGGAGGGGATTTCCACCTATGTCCATGTCTATGGAGTTTAAGCTAGGCGAGAAAGTGGTATATCCGAACCACGGTGTCGGTGTAATCGAACAAATCAGTTACGGTTACGTGAACGGACGGTCGGAACGGTTTTACATGCTTAAAATCGTCTCGAGCGGTTTGAAAGTAATGGTGCCGCAGACGAACGTGGAATGTGTTGGCCTGCGCCCCATTATTCGAAATACCCAAGCCGGCGCGGTGATTTCGTTTTTGGAAAAGGGCCGCTCCGCTTCCCACCACGATTGGAAACACCGCTTCAAGGAAAATTCGGACCGGATGCGTACGGGCTCGCTGATGGAGGTCGCCGCGGTGCTGAAAGGCCTCGTAGCGCTCAGCCGGACCAAGCCGCTTTCCTTCCGCGAAAAGAAAATGCTAGAACGGGCAAAGTATTTACTCGTCAGCGAACTGGCCACGGTGCGCAACACGTCCGAGTCGGCTGTTGAAGCCAACCTCGTCCGCGCGCTGGCCAAAGCCAAGCTGCAAATGCCGGAGACAGCGCCAATTCCGGAGTAAGATTTTCGTAACTCTCTGGCCGGGCACGATCTGCAAAGATCGTGCCCTTTTTTTTTGTGTGTGCGTGAACGCAAGACCGCCGTGTGCCTCCCCACCAATTGGGAGTGCGGCGGGCCGCCGCACTCCCAATTGCGCATTGCTTAGCGCTTCTTCCTTGACGGTGATCGCTTCCGCGCTACGATGGCCTCGATCTGTTTGGTGTGATTGATGTCGTGGCCGGCGAACATGCGCACGATGTGCTCGATGCTTTCCTCCCCGCGCTCCGCGTGAACGCCGTGGTGCTTCCACTGCTCGCGCGTGAGCGTCTTCAGCAGCGCGAGGTTGGCCTCACGCACCGCGCGGAATTGCTCCAGCGACTTACGCGCGTCGCGCTTATCGTAGTGCCCGGCCGTGACCCAAACATCCTGATTGAACGCGGGAATCGGCGTTCCAGGAGTGGCAAGAATCATCCGCATACGATATCCGCAGACCATTTCGGTGTCCGCGAGGTGCGTCACAATTTCCGTGATGGACCACTTGTCAGGCGCTGGCCGCTTGCGCAACTTGGCTGGTGGTATGCCCTTCAATAGCTTTTCAATTTTCTTGGCAGTGCCGGCTTGCACTTTTAGCGGTTCTGGGCTTTCCAAATTTCCCAAAATCCGCTGGGTGTATTGCTGTGGCGTCTCGGTCATGGTAGTTGCTCCCCGGTTCGATTGGATTCACGGCAATTGTAGAAAGACGCTGCTGCGCGGGAAAGGATAGGTCGGTGCCATCGGAGCGCTGGGCGCGTCCAATTTGGCCGCTTCTCGTCTAACGGGGCGCCTCACGTCAGCGGCAGCCAAGTTTGCTGTTTGCTGCGGCTCCCGACCATTTTGGAGGGCGGGAGCTTGCTCCCGCCTTTCTTGGGCGAGGCTTGCCTCGCCTGCTTGATCGCGCTCGGGCTAACGCTAGAAAGGTGGCAAGTGGCCGCACTCCACAATGTTGGCTGCCCACCTCCAGACTTCTTAGGCGCACATCGCTGGGTGGTTGCTATCTACGTTATCGAAGGGGACCCTGTCTCAGCAACGCGCCCCTGGCCCTGTACCTAAGGCCAGTTTTCGCGTTCTGGAAACCACGCGTACGGAACCGGCCTTCGCCCGGGTCCGGCATTCTACAATTTAGGAAGCGAGCTTAGCCGCGGCGCCGGGTCTTTTGGGAAATAACTTGCCGCGTGCGCCGCGCAGCTCTCAGAGGCGAATCGCATGGCGCTGAAGGCGACGGATACCCCTGCCGTCCCGCCGGACACCCGGTCGGGCTCCGGGCCGAACTCCAGGCCAGACGCTCAGCCGAACTCCGACCCGGCCGCTAAGCCGTCTCGTTCGGGTCTCCCGGTGGCGACCGTAAGTCCGCAGTTGAATCCCGAAGAGCAGGAGCTGGCGCGCAAGCGCGAAGAGCAAACCGCGATCGAGACCGAGCTGGCCGAGCGCGAACTCCGTTCCGCAAACTTGCGCGCGGAGCTAGGCGCGTTCGAGCGGCAATACTTGCATTACGTCGGCTCGCGCTACGCGGAACTCGACGCACTCAAGGCCAGCATCGCCGAGCGGTCGGCGAAAGAGCAACCATCGAACGATCGGGCGCAACGCGCGGCGCGGGAAGCGCGTACTCGCGCCGACGAAACGAAATCCACGACCGGCGAAAAGGACACCGTCTCGCCGCGCGCTTTCGAATCTTCGCCGGAAATGAAGAGGCTTTATCGCGAAGTCGCCAAACGCATCCATCCCGACCTAACTTCCGACCGCAAAGACCGCGCCAAACGCCAGCAATTGATGGCCGAGGCCAACGAAGCCTACGAACGCGGCGATGAAGCCAAGCTCAACAAGATTTTCACCGAATATGAATGGAGTCCCGACGCTGTGCAAGGCGAAGGCCCCGGCGCGGAACTGATCCGCGTGATTCGCCGCATCAGCCAGGCGCGCGGCCGACTCGCGGAAATCGAAGCAGAATTGCAGGAACTGCTACGTTCGGATTTGTATCAGCTGAAAGTGCGCGTGGACGAAGCGCAAAGTCACGGGCGCGACGTACTGAAAGAAATGATCTCGAAAGTGGAAGACCAGATCGCGCAAGCCAAGCGTCGCCTGGAGCAGCCTGCGTCGCCGGGAGATCAATTGCCGGGACATCAACCGTCAGGCCAGTGACGAAATCATGCCCGTAGATACTCACGAAAAATCGCACAAGCAACAAGCGAACCAACAGCCGGGCCAGCAAATTGTACCGGCTGGCGCGCAGGGGCTGGCGATGCGTTCCGCAGCGCTCGTGGTGCGTGGATTGCGCGACCTCGCGCGCGACTCCAATTGGCTGGTCAAGAAGGTTTTCCCCGGACACACGCCGCACCTTGCAATTTCTGCTACGGGCGCCGTGAGCGTCATTTCGCCCAATGCTCACGCAGGAGCGCAACGTGTGGTCTTGTACGACATCGAATTGAGCGTTCCGACTCTCGCACTCGAGGTGCCCGGAGAACATCCCGCGTCGGAAAAAGAACTTTCTGCTGCGTTCGCGTGGTCTCCTGCGGCGCGTCATCTGGTTGCTGCGTGGGGAGCATGGCAACCCTCTCTCCATATTTTCGATCTGCAGCAGAAAATGCTGCTCGGCACCTTCGGCGAATTTGGCAATTTTCCCGGCACATTGGTTTGGTCGGACCAAGGAACTTATTTCGCGGCGGCATCGAGGGGCGGCAAACAAGCGTCACTGCGTCTCTGGACGGCGAGCAGCAACGCGCTTCCCTTCAACGCTGTGCCTACGAGCGAAATGGGCATCCCCGATTGGTTCGAACGCCAAACCTACGAGGCCGAATTCGGCGAAGAAGGCGCATTCGGCGGCTATGGACGTACGGTCTTCAGCCCGGACGAAAAATCGCTCGCGTCGGTGATCGAAATTCACGGCGATTGGGCCGACGACTCCATCGTCCTCGCCGACGTGCCCACGCTACGCAAACAAAACGTGTTTCAAGCGCAGGGGCACATTACCGATCTCACGTGGACGCCGGACAGCAAACGGATCGTTTACTGCGCCGCCGGGCAAGCCTATCAACTCGACGAGCAGAGCATGTGTTTCGAATCGCTCCCCTTCGGAGCGGAATTGTGCGTTTGCCATCCGCACCTGCCGCTGTGCCTCTGCTACAGTTCGTGGCTCAAGAATTCCGCAAAAGGCAGGCTGTTTCTGGTGGACCTCAGCCGCAAAACCATGTTCGACGAATATGCCGCCGAAGGCATCGTAGACCTGCGCTGGAGCGTGGATGGCTCCAAGGCCTACGCCATGACCCGCGACGGCATGGCCTACATCTACGAACCACCGTTGATTTAATCTCTTCTACCAATTGGCCGAAATCGACTTTTGCACGCTACATTGCGCGGCTGATGATATGCTCTCGCAACAGTAAACCAACTATCGAGGACTAGGCCCTCCATGTTACGTTTCTTGCTCGCCTTCACCGCCGCCTTTTGCGTCGTCATTCTTCCGTTACAATCTCAGGACAAGAACACAAGGGCCCCGCAGGACTACCTGTTTGTCTGGTCCGGCGACTCGGCACTCAAGGGCAATGACTTTCTCGCTGTGATTGATGCTGACCCTTCGTCAGCGTCCTATGGACGTTTAGTAATGACTCTAACGACCGATCAACAGACCATGCGGGCGCATCACACGGAATACACCATGCCTGCGAGCGGGAGGCTTTTTGCCAACGATCACGACGCGGGCCGAACTTTCATTTTCGACGTCCGCGATCCGCTGCATCCCACGGTCGTGACGTCGTTTACGGATATGGCCGGATACATGCATCCTCACTCGTACCTGAGGCTACCCGACGGCAATGTGCTGGCCACGTTTCAGCACGCGCACCAGGGCGCCAGTGAAAGGCAGACGGGCGCAACAGGCGGCTTGGTGGAAATTGATGACCAGGGTAAGGTGATTCGTTCTGCCAGTAACGCGGATCCGGCATTTCCCGACGCTTTGTTGATGCCTTACAGCCTCGTCGTCCTTCCCAAACTGGACCGCGTCGTTTCCACGAACTCTTCCATGCATTCGCAAGATATTTTTAGCGGCGTGACTTATCAAATGTGGCGTCTATCTGATCTGAAACTTCTGAAGACTGCCTACTTCGACGTCGGGGAAAATCGTTACGCTCAGATCAGTCCTGAAGAGCCGCGTCTTGGCCCCGATGGCTCCATCTTTGTCCAAACGCTCGGCTGCGGACTCGAGCGCATTACTGGGGTGGACAAGGACGAGCCAAAATCGCAGCTCGTGTACACCTTCCCGGGGAACTGGTGCGGGGTGCCCACAATTGTGGGCCATTACCTGCTTCAGAGCGTGCCGGCGATGCATGGTTTGATCGTGCTCGATATTTCGAATGCGGCGAAGCCGGTGGAAGTATCGCGATTGAAGCTGACCGACACATACGCTCCACACTGGACGGCGTGGGGCCCAAAGACTCAGCGTCTGGTAGTGACTTCTAGTGGATCAGCCGTAGACCACCGTCTTTACTTGCTGAAACTGGACCAAGCGACGGGGGCCATCACACTGGATGAGGCTTTTCGTGACATAGACGGACAGGCCGGCTTCAGCTTCGAGGAACGTAAGTGGCCGCACGGATGGACGGGCACCGGTGCACCACACGGCGCCGTCTTTTCACGTTGAGCTGACAGAATCTTGACCGGCGCCGGGTCGTTGTACGCGTGCGGCGACAAATTTGAGGGATCTTCAGACGAGCGGAAGATTCGGTTCGGCGTTCAATGTTGCATCTTCGTGCTGGCCCGCCACAAAACGCGGGTAGCCTGCAGCGGCGATCATTGCGGCGTTGTCGGTGGAAAGCGCGCGGCTGGGAAAGAAAACGTCGATCTTGTGACGCTTCGCTTCGGCTGCAAATCTGGCGCGCAACTGGCGATTGGCGGCGACGCCTCCTGAAACCAGGATCGAACGCGCCCCGCTTTGCTGCGCCGCCGCAATCGTGCGCGTAACGAGATCATCTACCACGGCGCGCTGAAAACTTGCGACCAAATCCAGCGTCGCGGCACTCGACAGCCGCCGCAACGCATCCGCGCCGCGCTCGCCGCGAGCGAGCGCTTCCTTGCGTGTGTCAATTTCCGGTTGCAGTTCGGAGTGACGCCGCAGGTGATATAGCACCGCCGTCTTGATCCCGCTGAAACTGAAATCGAAGACGTTCCCCCGCATCTTGGGCTCATTAAATCGAATGGCCCGCGCATCGCCGTACGCCGCGAGTTGATCCAACACCGGACCGCCGGGATATCCGAGCGCAAGCAATCGCGCGACTTTGTCGTATGCTTCGCCGGCAGCATCGTCGCGCGTCCCGCCGATGCGTGTATAAGAAAAATGCGCAGCGCCGTTTTGTACTTCAGACTTGACGAAATAAATCACGGTGTGCCCACCGGAAACAATCAAGCACACAGCGGGCATTCCGGGTCGCGGCAATCCGGCGGCAGCCGCTTCGAGAAACACTGCGTGAACGTGCCCTTCCAGATGATTCACGCCGATCAGCGGCTTCCCCAGCGCCTGCGCCAGCACCTTGCCATACGTGATTCCGACGAGCAGCGCGCCCACCAGTCCCGGCCCGCGCGTCACGGCCACCGCATCCACATTCTGCAAGGTGATTCCCGCCTGCTCGACGGCCTCGCGCACCACCGGCACAATCTGCCGCAAATGCTCGCGCGAGGCGAGCTCCGGCACGACTCCACCATATTTGCGGTGAATCGCGATTTGCGACGCCACAATGCTCGAGAGAATGCGTTCGCCGCCCGAAACGGCGGCGGCGGCGGTTTCGTCGCAAGAAGATTCAATCCCGAGAATGATTTTGGATTGCGCGCTCAAAAATGTCTCGAATCCGGCCCGCTCGGAGCCCACAACGTTTATGGTAGCATAGGGTTGCGGGCCACTCGCCCGCATGCACCGCCTCGACGGAAGCGTTGCATTTACAAACGCCCACGGCGTCGCTGCCAAAGCCAAACGATTCAAGCGCGCAAGATACGAAATCGCGCGGCGATTCTCGGCCGCACGGGCGCAGAAAAGCGCCGGATACGAGGACTATGAGCTCAAGTAAGAAGCGCGTGCGCAAAGCTGTGCTGCCGGTCGCAGGCCTGGGAACACGTTTTTTGCCTGCTACCAAGGCCATGCCCAAGGAAATGCTTCCTGTGGTGGACAAGCCGCTGATTCAATACGCCGTCGAAGAATGCATCGCGTCGGGAATCGAAAATGTGATTTTCGTCACCGGCCGCCGCAAGAGCGCCATCGAAGATCATTTCGATTTTGCTCCCGAGCTCGAACACTTCCTCGAAGAACGCGGTAAGTCCGAGCAAGCGCAAATGGTGCGCGAGATCAGCGGCGGGATTCATTTCAGTTACACGCGCCAGAACGAAGCCCTGGGACTGGGGCACGCGGTATTGACCGCGCGCGAACTTGTGGGCGACGAACCGTTCGCCGTGCTGCTGGGCGACGTCATTATGGAAAGCCCGGTTCCCGCCACGCGCGCGCTCATTGAAATATATGAAGAGACCGGCCAGGGTGCAATCACGGTGCAAGAAGTCGAAGCCAAGGAACTGCAATTCTATGGCGTGATCGCCGCGAGCCCGGGAAACCAAGCGCGCTGGGGTGAGAGCGTGTTGCGTCTGAACGATATGGTCGAAAAACCGAAGCCCGGCCAAGCGCCCTCAAACTTAGGTGTCTCGGGCCGCTACGTGTTGCCTCCGGAGATTTTCGATTACCTCGACGAAACGAAACCCGGAGCGGGAGGCGAAATTCAGCTCACCGACGGCCTAAGAGCTTTAGCTGCAAAACAGGGACTGTGGGCGCACGTTCACCAGGGAAAAACGCACGATGCGGGAAACAAACTAGGATTTCTGAAAGCTACGGTGGAACTGGCATTGCAAAATCCCCATTTCGGCGACGAATTTCGTGCCTATCTGAAAGAGCTGAAGCTGTAACATCGCGCCCTGCGGATGCAGCGCAACAGTCAAATCTGTGCCTAATAGCTGGCGGTCTAAAGACCCGCCGCTACAAAATCGTTGCGTACTTCACTTCTTTTTCTTCGCTGTCCCCTTCTCGCTGGGAGACTTCGCGTCGCTCGATTTTGATTCGCTGGATTTCGAGTCGGCAGCCTTTGACTCGGTCGGCTTCGCGTCCGAAGACGTATCCGCCGATTTCGCCGAATTGCCATCGCCCGAACCTTCTACCGAAGTAGCTCCGGAATTCTTGCCCTTGTAATCGGTCACGTACCATCCCGAGCCTTTGAACTGGATCCCCGCGGCAGAAATCATCCGCTGCGCCTTCCCGCCGCATTTCGGGCACTTCTGCGTCGTAGGCGCCGAATGGTTTTCGATTTTCTCGAATTGGTTGCCACACTTCTCACACTTGTATTCGTATAACGGCAAAGCGGAACCCCTCTATGCAAAGCGTCTCAAAAAATAGTAACACGCCTGCGGCGCGAACGCATCGCATCGCGTTCGAACGCGGATTGTACCAAGCGAATACACCCTGCAAAATCACCCGACGGCGATGTGTTAGACTGCCTTCGTTCGTGCATCTCGCGGGCACCTCATGACCAAGACGAAACCTGCTGAAGCCGGAGCCGGATGCCTCTACGTGGTTGCCACGCCTATCGGCAACCTGGAAGACATCTCCTTGCGCGCGCTGCGGATTCTGAAGGAGTCCGACGCGATCGCCTGCGAGGACACCCGCCAAACCGTGAAATTGCTTACACATTTCGATATTCAGAAACGCCTGGTGAGTTATCACGAGCACAACGAGATAACGCGCGCCGCCGAAATCATCATCGAACTGGAGCAAGGCGCAAAAATCTCGCTGGTCACCGACGCCGGCACTCCGGCGATTTCCGATCCCGGCAATCGGCTAGTGAGCCTATGCCTGCGGCACGGAATCCAAGTGGTTCCGCTGCCGGGTGCGTCTGCTTTTGTGACGGCGCTAGCAGCGTCCGGAATGCCGATCGACGAATTTACCTTTATCGGCTTCCTGCCGTCACGTCCGACCGAGCGCCGCAAGCGTTTGCGAGCCTTGGCCGCGGAACCGCGGACTCTCGCGTTGTACGAAGCGCCGCATCGCCTGCTCGATACGCTCGAAGATGCTTTGGAAATCCTCGGCAATCGCCCAGCGGTCGTCGCGCGCGAACTAACGAAAGTGTACGAAGAGTTTTTGCGCGGGCATGTGGAGGACCTGCTCGAAACGGTACGCAAGAAGGCGCCGCGCGGAGAGATCACGCTGCTCATCGGACCTGCCGACGGCGAAGCTCAACATCTGGCTACGGACGGTGCACAGGCAGAGATCCCATTGGCGCGGCGCGTTACGGAAATCATGAACGAACGTGGCGTGGACAACAAGGCTGCGCTGAAGCAAGTGGCCCGCGAACGCGGGCTCACTCGCCGTGAAGCCTACAAGCAGCTCCTGATTACCCGCGAAGAATGAGCTTCGTCTCGCCGATTTGACGACAAGCAGGCGCCGCCGAGTTCCGTTCCTTACTCGACCGCAAAGATCAAAACAGAAACACAGAATTCACAGAGAGAGGCAAGTATTCTGTTCACGTACAGGATTCTCCCTGCCCTCTTCGAGTCTTTCTCTTTGCTCTCTGTGTTTAATCTTTGATTTGCCCGAGGTGAGGCACGCTGCGGTACAGGGGCAGTTCAGCCATGTGAGGACTCAATCTGCCGAAGCGGCAACGTTTGAGAAGAATGCATCCACTTTGTCGAGGATTTCCGGGCTGGCATGCGAGTGGTGCACCGCGTAGCGCAATTCGGCGCCATTGCGCACACCATGTGTGAATAGGCTGGCGAACTGTTTCATTTTGCCGACAGCGTCGGGCATTTCGGCCGCGATTAAGCTGCGGAAATATCCAGAGAGCAGTTGATAGCGATCCACATCGGTAGGCTCGTCGTATTGTCCGGTCGCGATGTAGTCCGCGATCTGCCGAAAGATCCAGGGGTTTGACGAAGCCGCGCGCCCGATCATCACCGCATCGCAATCAGTCTCTGCAATCATGCGCACTGCGTCCTGAGGTGTACGGACGTCGCCATTGCCAATCACCGGAATCTTGACAGCTTGCTTCACCGCGCGGATCACGCTCCAATCCGCCGACCCGGCGTAACCCTGCATTCGCGTGCGAGGATGCACGGCGATCGCTTCGATCCCAACCTGCTCGGCCATGCACGCCACATCTACCGCGACGATATTATTTTCGTCCCATCCGGAGCGAATCTTGATCGTCAACGGGATTTTCACCGCGGCCCGCACCGCACGCAGAAGTTTTTCCAAATGCACCAGATCGCGCAACAATCCCGAGCCGCCGCACTTGACTACTTTTTTCACCGGACAGCCCAGATTGATGTCTACTTGATCGAAGCCCAGATCTTCGGTCAATGCGGCGGCGGAGGCCATCACTTCCGGATCGGATCCGAAAATCTGTGCAGCGATGGGATGCTCGTCATCGTCGAAATACAGATAATGAAGCGTCCGCGCCGAATTGCGTGTGAGGCCTTCCGCGCTGGTGAATTCGGTCATGATCAAGCCACAAGCGCCCAGTGACCGAATGACACGGCGAAATACCGTATCGGTGACGCCCGCCATCGGAGCAAGGATCGTCGCCGGCTGGATTACGGTGTTCCGAATTTTGAGTTCAGCGGGAAACATGATGTCGTGACAATCCTCGTTCGACGCAAAGTACTGAAGCAAAATAGCGGGCGCTACGGAAGTAGATCTCCAGTGCGCTTCGCGATCGTTCGTCCGGGCACAGGCTCGCCGTCGGTGGACGGGGCACCCGACGTCGCAGAAGCCGCCAACGCGCGCGTCGCCGGCGTCGCGTGGCCGAGCTGCGCGATCAGCGCCTCTTTCGAACCACCAAAGAAATTGTCCACTACCTGGCTTAGCGCCTGAGCGCGCGCCTCTTCCGCGCTCAAATTTGGGCGATACATGTAAGCACGGCCTACCTTACGGCGCTCGACGACGCCTTTGCGTGCGAGTCGATCCATGATGGTCATGATGGTGGTGTAAGCGCGCGGCCGGCGGGGAGCCAAACCGTCGCGAATCTCGCGCACGGTGCCCTCGCCCATGGGCCACAACGTGTTCATGCAGTCCAGCTCTAGCGGCGCCAGATCCAGCACGGCTCTTCGCGGCGGAGAAACGCGTACGCTCGCGTCAGCCATAAACACTCATCGCAAATCTTGCGCTGCTCATTGTCCACCAGCACGAGACGGCTCTTCGCGCTTGTCGCCGCCGATACTGTCATCGCCGCTCGGTTCTGCGTCTTCTCCGGCGAGAAACTTCTCAGTCCGCAAGAGCGCTCGGCGCAGCGCCGGGTTTCTATCGGTCCATTCTCCGCTTCCAGACGCTTTCTCAAGCGTCGCGCGCATCGCCGCCATTTTCGAATCCATGTCGTCCAGAAAATTCAGGGCGACAGCTTCGCGGATTTGCGGCAGCGACGGCGAGCCAAATTCGTACGTTCCGTGATGACTCAAGATCATATGCTCGATCAATACAGCCAGCGGCACTGGAAAATGCGGAATGGCCTCGATTTTCTGGCGCACCATAAGCGCCCCAATGGTGATGTGCCCGAGCAGCCGCCCCTGCGTAGTGTAATCGGTGCCGCGCGCGTAGCTCAGCTCATCGATCTTGCCGATGTCGTGCAGCACAATGCCGGCCAGCAGCAGATCGGCGTCGAGTTCGGGGTATTGCGTCGTCACGCTGCGGCCGAGACCAATCAAACTCACGACGTGCTCCAGTAGCCCGCCGATATAGGCGTGATGCATGGTCATCGCCGCGGGAGCCCTTTTCATCTTGGGCACAATCGCTGGGTCATTCACCACATCTTCCAGCAAGCGCTTGATCCAAGGATTCTTCGCGCCCGAGATCGCGAACCGTAGTTCGGCATACAGCTTTTCGACGTCGAATTTCGTATGCGCGAGAAAATCGGAAAGTTCGTAATCTCGTTCGAGTGACGGGACGATCTGCTCGAGGGTCATTTCCTTCTGGCCGTTGTAGAGCTTCACTCGCCCGCGAATCAGCACGACGTCATCGCACTCGAACGTCTTGGTGATCGCCTCGAAGTTGTCCCACATCTTCGCCGGAATCGAGCCGGTGCGGTCGCGCAGAGCAAGCTCCAGCCAGGATTTGCCGGTACGCTGCGAGGTGCGGACTCCTTTCTCGCAAACCAAAAATAAGGTTGTGACCAATTGCCCGTCTTGTAGGTCGGAAACGTAATGAGATTTCATTGGCCGTTGACTTTTGGCAGCGGCAGCTTCTTCTTTTCCTTCTTCTTCGTCGGTGCGTCCGGCGTCGGCTGCACTTCCTGAATCACGCTGGCCCCGGGGACAGCCGCGCTGTCAACGTATCCAGGCTTCACCATCACATAGCTTTCTTGGCGCAGTTGCGCCAGGTAATCGCGCATGGTGGGCTGCATTTTCTGCATATACAAGCGGTTCATGATTTCGTTTTCAACCTTGTCTAACGGCTGCAATCCAGACTGGTAGTGATTGTCGACTTTCAGGATCTCGAATCCCGTCTTAGCTTGGATTACGTCGGTGACCTGGCCTTTTTCCATTTTGAAAACAACGTCTTCCAGCTTAGAATCCAGTTTCCCCTTTGTAAAGGCTCCCAACTCTCCTCCTTGGTCTTTCGCGGTGCTGCCTTCGGAATAACGCTTGGCGATTTCACTGAACTCGTCGCCTTTTACTACCCGATTGTGAAGATCCTCCGCCTTTTTTTGCACCGCTTCAATTTCTTCCGGGCTCTTGCCTTCGGTGCTCAGGAAAATTTCGGAAAGCTCCACCTGTTCGGGCCGCGTAAATTCCTGCGGATGCTCGTCGTAATATTTTTTCACTTCTTCGTTGCCAATGTTAATGCGCGAGCCGACTTCCTTGCGCATCACTTCCTGCGTGAGCAGGCCATTGCGAATCTGGGTCTTGTAGTCTTCCCAGGCGATTCCCGAACCTTCCACAGCCTTCTCCAGCTCTTCCAAGCTATTAAGGCCATTCTGCTTGCGAACTTCGTCGATCCGCTTAATCAGATCCGTCTCGACGCTAATGCCCATGTCCTTCGCGCGCTGCACCAGTAGTGACTGATCAATCAGGCCGCGCAGCAAGTCCTTCTGCTGGTCTTTGTATTGCCCTTGGACTTTGTCCGGGGGACAGCCCTGGCAATCGTGGGCGACTTCCTCGCGCAGTTGCTGATCGGCTTTTTGATAGTCGGACATGGTAATGATGTCGTTATTCACGCGGGCGATGATTTCTTCCACCACGGCCGCCTTGTTTTGCGCGTGCGCGCTGGCGGGAATCAATAGCTGGGCGACTGCCATCGCCGTAACCAGACTGCGGGTAAGGAACGGGATATGATTTTTCATTGGATTCACTCGTCCTGAATTTTAGCTCTACGATTGTAGTTGGAGCAATACGTTTCTCGTCGCACCCATCGGACCGCCCTGCTGGCCTTTCCACTCGAGCCACAGAATCCCCGTCGGATCGAGCCGCATGCCTTTGCGTTTGCGAATTAACTTCACCAGCCTCTCGGGTCCCAGGGGTGTATCGTCATAGAACTTGATGGCCACCTGATCTCCTCGGCGATCCACCGTCGCAACCAGCAACTTCTCTGCAAGCGCCTTTAGAACGGCATAATCGAGCAAGTTTTCCACCGACGGCGGTGGAGCTCCGAAGCGATCCTCCAGTTCCTGGCGAACCTCTGCCCGTTCCGCTTCGGTCGTCACGCTCGCGATCCTCTTGTATATCCGCAAGCGCAGATTCTCGCTCTCGATGTACTCAGGTGGGATGCGGATTTCCTGCCCAAGGTTGAGTGTGGCGCGCCTCTCCGGAACCGCCGACTCGCCTTTTCGCTCGGCGACGGCGCGCTCCATCATTTGGCAATACATGTCGAAGCCTACGGCTTCAATGTGCCCATGCTGCTCGCGGCCAAGAAGATTCCCGGCTCCGCGCAACTCCAGGTCGAGTGCTGCGATGCGAAAACCCGCACCGAGATCGCTGAACTCTTTCAGCGCCGCCAGCCGCTGCCGCGCGATGGAAGTTAACGTCGTATCTGGCGGCACCAACAGATACGCGTACGCACGCTGATTCGAACGCCCGACGCGCCCCCGGAGCTGGTACAGCTCCGAGAGGCCCATGCGATCGGCGCGGTTGATCACAATCGTGTTCGCGCGCGGAATGTCCAAGCCGTTTTCGATGATGGTAGTCGAAACCAGGACATCGGCTTCGTTGCGAATAAATTGCAGCATCACTTTTTCGAGCTCTGTCTCGCGCATTTGCCCGTGTCCGACGACCACGCGCGCTTTCGGTACCAAGCGTTTCACCATGGACGCGAGAGAAGCGATGGATTCCACGCGGTTGTGAACGAAAAATACCTGGCCGTCGCGCGCCAGTTCTTCTTCGATCACGCGCTGCACCAGCGTTTCGCTGAATGGCGCGACGGTCGTCTGAATCGCCAAGCGGTCTTTCGGCGGCGTCTCGATCACGCTCATGTCGCGCAAACCCACCAGCGACATGTGCAGCGTACGAGGAATGGGCGTCGCGGACATTGTCAGCACGTCCACGTTCTTGCGCATCTCCTTCAACCGTTCCTTATGCGCCACGCCGAAGCGTTGCTCCTCGTCTACCACCAGCAGGCCGAGGTCCTGGAATTTCACGTCCTTCGATAGCACCCGATGCGTGCCGATGAGAATGTCCACTTTGCCGGCCTCAAGTTCCTCGAGAACTTTCTTCTGTTCCTTCTCCGTGCGGAACCGGCTGATCATTTCTACACGCACGGGGAAAGCCGCGAACCGCTGCTTGAACGTTTGATAATGCTGGAACGCAAGCACTGTGGTGGGGGCCAGCACTGCGACCTGCCTTGAATCGGCAATGGCTTTGAATGCTCCGCGCATCGCCACTTCCGTCTTGCCGTAGCCCACGTCGCCGCAAAGCAACCGGTCCATCGGCAAAGTTGATTCCATGTCGCGTTTCACGTCTTCGATCGCGCGCTGCTGGTCGGGAGTTTCCTCAAACTCGAAGGCATCGTCGAACTCGTGCGTCCAGTTCGAGTCTGCGGGAAACGCGTGTCCCGTCGCCATTTTTCGCTCTGCGTACAAAGCCAAAAGCTGCTCCGCCATGTCGCTGACGGATTTTTTCACGCGCGTCTTGCGTGCTTCCCATACCGTCGTGCCCAGGCGGTCGAGCGGGGGTTCGACTCCTCCCAGCGACGTGTATTTCTGTATCAGGTCCAGGCGCGCCAGCGGGACGTACAGCTTCGCGTCGCCGGCATAACGCAGCAGCATGAATTCGCCGTTGGCGCCTTCGATCGCCACTTGGCGCAGTCCTTCGAACTGGCCGATGCCGTGGTCCACGTGGACGACATGGTCACCCGGCTTCAGATCGCTGAAGTCGCTGAAAAAACTGGCGGTCTTCGGCCGCGCACGGGAACGCTGCGAAGGTGGCGGAAGCGTCTCGAACAGATCGGCGTTGCCGTACAGCACTACCTTCGCATCGGGAAAGATCACACCCTCGGAGAGAGGAGCTTTGGTCAGCAGAATCGCCGAGCCTGGCGCGGTGCTTCCCTCTTCCGCTAGTCGCGCGACGGTGGCATTCTCTTCCAGCTCGCCCATGCGGTACGGCAGATCGAACTCATGGCAAATATCCGCGAAGCGTTCCAACTCGCCGGTGCTCGCAGCGGAGACCATCACATTTTCGCCCGCCGCAATGCGCGCGCGCGTTTCCGCAATGAACGCCGCAACGTTTCCGTGATAGCGAGCTGTCGGCTGCGTCTGGAGCGTCCGAGTCCGTGGCTCTATAGCAGCGGCGTTCAGCCCGCCACCGTTATCACCGCGCGCTTGAGTGAGCACGCCACCATCGATGCTCAGATGCTCAATCCCAAATCGTGGCGCCATCTGCAACGCCAGATTCCACTCCTCGTCATCGAAAATAAACTTGTCCGGCGGTTCTGCGAGCGGGTCTTCGGCCTCGTCGAACGCCTCGGAAAGCTGCGCTCGATACTTTTCGATGGATACCGCGAGCAAAGAGGGCTCGTCCTCGATAATCAGCGGCTCAACGGCCAAATCGAACAGAGTCGCCTTGCGATCTTCGCGCAACACTTGGCGAAATTCCCAGCCCGGATAAAAGGCAGCGGGCGCCGAATCATCTTCGCGCCCAGATACGCTCTGCACTCGGGCGCGTTCCAACACTTCCGCATGCCGGGGAAACTCGGTGAGCGGCGTCAGTGTGGCGCGTTCCACAGGATTCGTCGAACGCTGTGTGTTCGGATCAAACGCGCGGATCGACTCGATAGTGTCGCCAAGAAGTTCCACGCGCACCGGCTGCAACGATTCCGGTGAGTAGATATCAATAATCCCGCCGCGCACGGCGTACTGCCCAGGCATCTCGCACGTTACTTGCTTGTCGTAGCCCGCACTCGAGAGAAATTCAATCAGATCTTCGTGCGCGATGGATTCGTCGCGAGTGATGGTACGCGCAAGCTGCGAATAAAATTCACGATCGCACATCCTCCAAACCGCCGCCTGTACCGGCACGATCAGCAAATCCGCATCGCCAGTGGCAAATCGCCACAACGCGACCGCGCGGTCCTCCGATATTTCAGCGTGCGGCGAGCGATTCTCGTACGGCAGAACATCGTGCGCGGGCAAGTGCGCCACGCGGCGTCCCGGCTTGCCAGTGATTGCGCGATAAAAATAGCGCACGGGCTCCAGCATCGCCTCGGCGCGCTGGTTCGTTTCGACCAGCAGGACTGTGGCCCGCCCCAGCTCGGCAAACGCCAGCGGCGCCAGCAGAGCCTTCGCCGGATCGGTCAGCCCGGCAAGACGCACTTCACCGCCGGTGCGCCGCAACGCTTCAAGCGCTTCTTCGACCACCGGCTGGCGCGCCACTCGGGTCAGAAGCTCGCTGACCAAGGGAAGAATCATGCGTGCAGTTTTGTGATGCGTTCGATCAAGAGGGAGGTTGAATAGCCGGGCTCGAGCGCAACGCGAACGACCTGCCCGCCCGCAGCTTTAACAGCCTCGTCGTCGAGGAACGCGCTTTCCTGCGAGCCGGGTTCGCCGCCTTTCACTACGATGTCTGGCACAAGGCGAGCAACGAACTCGCGCGGTGTGGGTTCGTGAAATTCCACGACGTAGTCAACAGCTGCGAGGGCTTTCAAGACTTCAGCGCGCTCAGTGGCAGGAGTGATTGGCTGCCTTGCAGCGATTCGCCCATCAGCACGGCTCGGAGTCGCAGCCGCCTGGGAGCTCTGCCGGCCACCCGACGGAACACTCGGATCACTTTGCAACGCCACCACCAAAACCTCTCCCAGCCCGCGGGCCTGCTCGAGCAAACGAATGTGCCCGGGATGCAGCAGATCAAACACCCCAGCCGCGCACGCGACGCGCTGGCCGTTGCGTTTCCACTCCTGCCGTTGGAGAATCAATTCAGATTGCGAGACTATTGCCAAGTGCCTCTTCCTCAGCCCGCCTCGGCGGTAAATCGAAAACATATCATTCTACCACGCCGCTTCCGAACGCCGCGGAGCACGCAATGAAGCGCTGGGAAGTCATCCTCGCCCTCATCGGGCTCCTCGTTGTCGCGCTTGGCTACCGATGGATCCGGCAGGGCGAACTACCAAAACAAGAAACGTGGCTCGATGCGGGCGGCTGCCGCACGCCGGTGACAATCCTCGAACCTCCGCCCGACGTAAAGCCTGCCGGCAGCGTCATCTTGCTGCACGGCCTTTCGGCGAATCGCCGTTTGATGATGTATCTCGCGGAAGATTTTGCCGGCCACGGCTTGCGCGCGTATACCGTTGACCTGCCAGGCCACGGCGATAGCAGGGACGTGTTCTCTTTCTCGCGTGCTGAAAAATGCGCGACTGCGGTCGTGGAATCGCTGGTGCGCAGCGGAACCATCGATCCCAAAAACACGATATTGCTCGGCCACTCGATGGGCGCTGCGATCGCCATACGCATGGTCGATCGCGATCCACTGGCAGCCACGATTGCAATTTCACCTGCTCCCATGAACATGCCGCAACGCATGCCCGCCAATCTGCTCGTGTTCAGCGCGAGCGCCGATATGGGTATTCTGAAGCGCACCGCGCAAAATCTTTTGGCTGCAGCCGGCGGGACCCGCACCTCGAGCGAGGACTTCGCACAGCAACGCGCGTTTGACCTGGAGACAGTTCCCTATGCAACGCACACCAGCCTGCTTTCGGATCATCGTGTCGCGCACCAAGCCGAGCTTTGGGCCATGCGAGCCTTGTTCCCGAATATCCCTTCCAATACGCTCGCGTTGAATCTCGATCTCGCCACCTATGAGACGTTCGGTAGCGGCCGCCGCCGTCTCGCAGGCAGCCTATTCGGCTTGATTGGCATTCTGTTGTGGTTTCCAGCGGCCGCAACGGTCGTAGCGAAACTGACCGGTCCCGCTCAAGTCGAATCACCCGGGACGCGGCCATCCGCGTGGCTGTTACTGACCGAAGTTGCCGCATTCTCGATGGCGGCCGTGTTGCTGCTAGCGCTGGGGGTTCCGCTCCGCTTCCTGCATCTTTACGCAGGAGCGTATCTCGCATCGCTCCTGCTGATCGTGGGAATCCTGCTCCTGATTTTGAACTTCGGCTTCGCCATGGAGTACGCAACTTTTGACCGCAAGGGCCTCGCTGCGGCGGCAATCCTGGGCCTAGCGACTTTCCTTGCGATCGGCGCGTGGCTGAATTGGCAAATTGATGATGCGTGGTTGAACGCCCCACGCTGGCTGCGATTCGCTGCGATCCTTCCCATCACATGGATTTTTGCGTTCGCTGAGGAAGTCGTTCTGGGCCCGCCACACCACGGCAAAAAGCGCGTCACCCGCTTCGCGACTTTCCTGTCGCTCCGCCTCGCAATCTTTCTCGCGTGTGTGCTCGCCTACTATCTGCTCGCCAATGGCCAGGTGCTAATCGTGATCCTTTTCGTGTATCTTGCGCTATTTTCCATACTGCAACGCCTTGCTACCGATGCGTTACGGGTGCGTACTGGCTCGGCGACTTCGGCGGCATTATTTGGTGCTATACTCGCGGCCTGGTTCATTGCCACGGTCTTCCCACTAACCTGAACCGGACCACAGCAGGGGACATGAAAGAAATAGCCATCGTCGGGGGCGGTCCTGCCGGTGCGCTCTGCGGAGAGCGTCTGGCCAGTGCAGGTTTTCAAGTAACAATTTACGATGAGCGTTTGGCATGGGAAAAACCCTGCGGCGGCGGGCTGACTCATAAAGCCATCGAGGCTTATCCGTTTCTGCTCGATTCTCCTCAGCCCAAGAAAATTGTCCGCAAAGCGGAACTGATCTCCAGCAGCGGACACCGCGCGCAATTCGAAATGAGCCATCCGATCGTCATTTACGCACGAAAAGTGCTGAATGGCTTGCTTCTCGATCGTGCCGTAGCCGCGGGATGCACGGCCGTTTGCTCTCGCGTGACCAACGTGAACACCAACGGCCAACGCGTACGGCTCACAGCCTCGGGCGAGCAGCGTTTTTCAGATTTTATTGTGCTGGCGGCCGGCGCGCGAAATCAGCTGCTCCCTGAAACCACTGCGCTCGGCTCGAAAGATCTGGAAGTGACGCTCGGCTATTTCGTTCCGACCGAAGAAGACATCATCAAAGTGAAATTTCTCAAGCAATTCGAAGGCTATCTGTGGTCTTTCCCGCGCGCCGATCATCTTTCCGTGGGCATCTGCGCCAAGATGGGCCAGACCTCCAGCCAGATGTTGCGCGGCCATCTCGATGCCTTCGTCGAGGAAGAGCGTATCCCCAGGACAGGCGCTCAGTTCTATAGCCACGTGCTTCCCTCGCCCCAAGCCAAAACGATTCGCAGCCGCAAAATCATGGGACGCAACTGGGCCATGGCCGGCGACGCAGCCGCCACCGTAGACCCCATCACCGGCGAAGGGCTTTACTACGCGCTGCGCTCGGGCGATTTGCTCGCGCAAGCGATCGTGGCCGGCCAACCGGAGCTCTATCCTGAACAACTGCGCGCCGCGTTTTCCGCTGATCTGGAATTTGCCGCGAACATCGCGAAAAAGATCTTCCGCGGCAATTTCCTGGGTAGTGCGATCACTACGCGCATGGTACAGCTGCTGAATTACTCGCCCGCGTTTCGCGATCTGATTCGCGATGTTTTCAGCGGATCGCAGGACTATCGGAGCCTGAAGCGCCGCCTGTGGAATCAGCTCGGCATCACGGTCGCAGAATTCACCCGCAGCTTTCTCGACCCCCGCACACTCGGCTGCACTCGCTCTGGGGCGTCCACTGCCACTCGCGAACCCTCTCAATGACGCGTTCGGTGAAAACCGGCAAGCGTGCTGCTTCTACACAGCGCGCCAAGAAGAAGTTTGCGCACTCGGGGGATCGACACGAGCTACGTCTCGGCTTGGAAGGCGCAGTCGAGCGCGTGGTGCCGCACGAATGGACGATCGCTGCATACAATCCGGGGCTACCCGCAGTGCTTTCCACTCCCGCCATGATTGGCATGATGGAAATTGCCGCGGCGGAATCCGTGCTGCCGGAGCTGCCGCCCGGAGCGATCACCGTCGGCACCCGCATTGAAGTCGACCACCTGAAAGCTGTGCCCGAAGGCGCGACGGTTCGCGCAACGTCGCGTCTGGCAAAGCACCAGGGTCGCTTCCTGGTATTCGAGGTTGAAGCGCGGTCGGGCGAACACATCCTCGGTCGCGGGCGAGTATTCCGCGCCGTCGTCGAGCCGCAAAAATTCGGCGCACGTGCAGATTCCCGCAAGGAATCGTAGCCGCCGGTGGTCCGCCGGTTTTTG